>ERZ772867.13-NODE-13-length-259556-cov-9.832821_pt1 | contig 259556 bp, 226 predicted proteins | sample MGYA00511341_ERZ772867 | MGnify/ENA primary metagenome ERZ772867 (study PRJEB29015, sample SAMEA2737707) | human gut metagenome | biome: human gut; feature: human-associated habitat; material: faeces | place: China | collected 2012 ... | reverse complement strand
AGGTATGTACCCAGATTGCCGACATCGACTACGGCAAGATCCAGTTGTATGCCGGCAACTATGACTTCTGGTATGAGTCCAGCCAGCTGCTGGTGAAGCAGATGAAGGAGGCCAATAAGAAAAAGGAAGAAAAGATCAAGGAATTACAGGAGTTCATCTCCCGTTTCTCCGCAAATGCTTCCAAATCCAAGCAGGCTACTTCCAGAAAACGTGCCCTGGAAAAAATTGAGTTGGATGACATTAAGCCCTCCAGCAGAAAATATCCCTATATCGACTTCCGCCCCGAGCGTGAGATCGGTAACGAAGTACTGGCTGTGGAGCATCTGTCCAAGACCATCAACGGAGAAAAGGTGTTAGATGACATCTCCTTTACTCTGGGTCGTGAAGACAAGGTGGCTTTCGTAGGAAGCTGCGAGCTGGCGAAGACCACTCTGTTCCAGATCCTTGCCGGAGAGATCGAGCCGGACGAGGGAACCTACAAGTGGGGTGTTACCACTTCCCAGTCCTACTTCCCGAAGGATAATACCGCAGAGTTCGACAATGATATGACCATCGCCGACTGGCTGACCGGCTACTCTCCCGTAAAGGATGCTACTTATGTCCGTGGTTTCCTGGGACGTATGCTGTTCGCCGGCGAAGACGGTGTGAAGAAGGTCCGCATCCTCTCCGGTGGTGAGAAGGTTCGCTGCCTGCTATCCAAGATGATGATCAGCGGTGCCAACTGTCTGATCCTGGATGAGCCCACTAACCATCTGGACATGGAGTCCATCACCGCGCTGAACAACGGTCTGATCAAGTTCCCCGGTGTGGCACTGTTCTCCTGTCATGACCACCAGTTCGTACAGACCACTGCCAACCGTATCATCGAGATTCTGCCGAATGGCAGTCTGGTAGACAAGATCACTACCTACGATGAGTACCTGGCAAGCGATGAAATGGCAAGAAAGCGTACTGTATTTACCGCACAGACCGAAGACGACGAGAACTAAGACGAATAAAATGGATGCCGGTGCTGCCGACATCCATTTTGTTAATTTCCCAATTCTGTTTCATTGAATGTTCTCCATTAAAACATTTAATATTTACAAACACTGTCTCTATACGCAAAAATTAACTCTAAGGTATGTTAATGCGGACCAGTCCCACAAAAAAATTCAGAAAGGATAGAAATATGATAGATCTTCACGTACATTCCACCTGTTCCGACGGTACCTTTACCCCGGAAGAATTAGTTGATTATGCAATGCAAAAAGGCTTAACTGCCTTCGCTCTCACCGATCACGATACGGTAAACGGACTGGACCGGGCGATCCGATATGCAGATGGGCTGCGACAGGCCCAGGCGGCATCACCGTCTGACGCTCCCGCCTCTCAGGTGCCGGAAGTAATCCCCGGTATCGAGCTATCCACGGAATATCAGGGCAAAGATATCCACATGGTTGGGCTTTTCATTGATTATCACCAGCCGGAGTTTTCCCATTATTTAGAAGATTTCATTCGTTCCCGCGAGAACCGCAATGAAAAAATGTGTGCGCTTCTCAGAGAGCATGACATTGACATTACTTACGAGGCACTTCTGGCGGAATTCCCCGGTGCGGTTATCACCAGAGCTCATTTTGCAAGATATCTCCTCTCCCACGGCTATATCCAGAGCATGAAGGAAGCATTTGACCGCTACGTGGGCGATCACTGCCCTTGCTTCGTTCCAAGAGAAAAGGTAACACCTGCCCAGGCGGTGGAACTGATCCTCGATGCAGGCGGTGTACCTGTATTGGCGCACCCAATCCTCTATCACATGAGTGATGATCGTCTGGATACTCTCGTAGCGGAATTGAAAAAGATCGGTCTCGTGGGCATCGAAGCCATTTACAGCACCTACAATACCGCCGAGGAACGCCAGATCCGGGGGCTTGCCTCCAAATACGACCTGAAGATCAGCGGCGGTTCCGACTTCCACGGCGCCAACAAGCCCAAGATCGACCTCGGAACCGGCTGGGGGAAGCTGTATGTACCGGATGAAGTATTAGAAAATCTACGCCCGGACCGATAACTTGAGAGTTAGTGAAATAATTGTTCTAAAATCCACGCAGAAAGGACTGCCCGCCCTGGACTCAGATGCTAGCTACAACTGTGGATTTTCTAAAGGAAAGTGGCGAAGTGCTTCTCATCATGACGGGGCCGCCTTTACGCTGCCATCCATGTCGCCTACCGGCTAACGCGAACATCGTGTTCGCGTTGCCCCTGCGGCTCAACCACTTTCCAAGAAAATCTCACAGTCTCCGCCGCATCTATGTCCGGGGGAGCAGTCCTTTTCTGCTGGGTTATGAAAGACATCCCAATTATTTAGACAGAGCATTTGAGAATACATGTGCGGAAGTTAAAAACAAGAATCTAGTATGTGCGAAAAATCAAGAAATACATGCGGACAATTCAAAAACAGGAATTAGGTATGTGAAAAAAAGTAGGAAACACATGCGAATAACTCAAAAGTCATAATTAGGTATGTATAACAAGTCGGAAAATACATGCTTTAAAGCAAAAAATAATGATCCGGCATGTATGATAACTGGGAAAACACATGCGCAATAGGCTAAAACGGAAAATAGGTATGTATATTGCTTTAGAAAACACATGTATAAAATTTAAAAATAAGAATTAAGTATGTAAATGACTTTGGAGAAATACAGAAACTTTTTTGGATATTGAGAGTTGGTTGAATAGTTGTTCTAAAAACTTCGTGGGTCTATAGAAGATAAATTTCCCTGTAGATACTTTTTGGGGATGGGTAAAAAGCAAAAACTAAACAATATGGGCCTATAGCGAAAAATTCGCCTGCCAGATACTCAATTTCTTCAAAATGAGTACCTCAGGGCCGTTTTTTTCTCTATAGACCCATATTCATCTTTTTATGCCTTATTTGTAGCAAATTTAGTATCTCACAACTCATTTTTTCTGTATAGACCCAAAACACAGAACGCCCACGGTGGACGGAATGTCATGCCGCGATGTCTGTCGGAGGGTGTTGATATTTTCTTGAAAAGTGTTAAAAGACAGGGGGAAAGCGGACACGATGTCCGCGTCAGCCGATCCGCGCCATGGATGGCGCGTGTAGGCGACCCCGTCATGATGAGAACCACTGTATCACTTTTCATTAGAAAATTCACACCCGGAGACGCGACATCAAGGCGTGATGTTCCGTTCGCCGTGGGCGTTCGTGGATTTGCTTAACTAACTCTCAATTTATAACATCTCTGTGCTGATAGTACCACTTGTAAAGTCCTGTCGGAATCGGTATAATATAGGTAATTGGGAGGTAAAAATATGCTGCTTACATTAGTACCGCTTTTTGATGAAAATATGGCCGTATGTGCCTATTCCTTTTTTACTCAGAGAGAAAATTACCTGTTGAATCCGTTGCTGCTTGGGACAGCACAATTTGATGGAGCATCACAGATCACCGGATTGGAATTGATCCAAAAGATGGGAATCGATACATTGTCTCAGGGAAAAGAGATTTTTGTACCGATCACCAATATTTCTATTTTTGCGGATATTACGGAGCAGTGCGATGCACCTCATGAAAAAATCGTACTTTTGATCGATAATACCATTCCGCCGATTGAAATGTATGTCAATCGTCTGAAGGAATTGAAACAGCAAGGCTATAAACTAGCCATTCGCAAGCTTGCGGTCAGTGATTTTGAAAATTACAGAGAAGTCCTGAAGCTGATGGATTATGTTCTTCTGAATAACCGTAAAATAGCCATTGATAAAGCCAAGATTTATTTCGGGAAATTATTCCCGAATATCAGTCTGTGTGCCGGTAATATTGATACCATGGAGGACTTCGAGAGACTGAAGGAGACCGGTGGATATCGTTTCTATGAGGGTAAGTTCTATCGAGTTCCCATTACGAAGGGACAGACAGATGTGGCCCCCTTGAAGGGTAACTATATTGACCTGCTGAATATTGTGAACAGCCCGGATTTTGAACTCACGACAGCGGCGGATATCATCAGCCGTGATACCGCACTCACGATCGATCTGCTGAAAATGGTTCAGCCACTGGCTGTAAATTCGGAGATTACGTCTATCCGTCATGCGGCTGCCATGCTGGGACAGCGGGAACTGAAAAAGTGGATCAACACGGCAGTAGCCAATGCTTTGTATGCGGATAAGCCGAATGAGGTCACCAGATTATCTCTGCTTCGTGCGAAATTTGCCGAGAATCTGGCGGAAGCGTTTGGCCTGAAGGCGCAGAAGGATGAATTGTTCCTGATGGGATTGTTCTCCGTGCTGGATGTGATCCTCGAGAAACCCATGGCAGAGGCTTTGAAGGTGGTCCATGTGGCTGGCGAGATCAGCAATGCACTGATCTACCGCATCGGCGTACTGGCACCGGTGTACGATTTTATGCTGCAGTATGAGACAGCCAACTGGGCGGAGGTATCCCGCCTGATGCTATTAAAGAATATTGATATGAATACAGTATATGAAGCCTATACATCGGCGTTGAAGTGGTATCGCACCGTACGTTGATTGTATTAAAAAATGTACTTGTGTTTTGTATACATTTATGTTATTTTCTTGAATGACTTGTAATTATATCCTCCGGCAGTCCAAAGGACGCCAGATGGAGGAATAGTAGCAAAGGCGCAAAAAGCGCGGAAAGGAAATTTCATATGAAAAAAAACAAGACACTTGAGATGGTACAATTGGCCGTACTCATCGCGATCATGCTGATTCTGGCATTTACCCCGCTTGGGTATCTGCGCATCGGACCGTTAGCAATCTCCCTGATGACCATTCCCGTAGTCATCGGCGCAATGATCTTAGGACCCGCAGGCGGAGCCGTTCTGGGACTGGTATTTGGACTTACCAGCTTTTACCAGTGCTTTGCAGGGGATCCTTTTGGAGCAGCTTTGGTAGCAATGAATCCGTTTTTCACTTTCCTGGTATGCATCCCCACCAGAACTCTGATGGGATGGCTGTCCGGTGTGATCTTCAAGGCACTGTGGAAGATTGACAAGACGAAGACCGTAACTTACTTCGTGACCGGTCTGCTGGGAGCATTTATGAACACCCTGTTCTTTATGTCCACTCTGATGATCTGCTTCGGTCATACCGAGTATCTGCAGAGCATGAATGCAACCGGAGCGAATCTGTTTATGTTCGCCGTAGCATTCTGTGGTATCAACGGAGCACTGGAGATGCCCATGAGCTGTGTAGTAGGTGGTGGCGTTGCGAAGGCAGTCAGCGTAGCGCTGAAGAAGAATGCAGCAACAGAAGAGAAATAATCAGATTTTCTGAAACGAAAAATATATAAAATATACAAACAGCCCCCGGAGTATGACAGATGGTCATGCCGGGGGTTTTCCATATGGAAATTTTGAATACGGAATTCATGTGCCGAAATGCATATATAGGCAGAAAGGATGGTCATTACAGCGACACCCACATTGTCTGTAGGGTATCTGCCGTGACAGCAACATTCCCCTGGATCATGGGAGCGGATCCGCCACCTTTTGCAGAAAGTTCCCGGCGCATGCGGTCTGCCAGTTCCTGACAGTTACAGGAAGCACTGCCTACAATAAATCGATAACCGTTTGTATCGTCTCCGGCAAAGATACCACAGTAACCGGAATATTTTCCGGTCAGGGTATTCACAGCGTTACGTAGGGCAATGGCATCCAGTTCACCGACGAAGAGAAGCACGTGGCGTACTTTTTCCGGGGAGGGAAGTGCGTCCATCTGTACGTTCAGTAGCTCTGCCTGCAGGGCATTGGCGCGTTCTTTTTGCAGCTTTGCATCCTCTTTGGCGCGGGCAACAGCACCCGCTACTTCCGGCTGTTTCGCAGAGAGCAGAGAAGAAATTGCCCAGACGGAATCCTGTTTTTCGGTATAATCTGCCAGAGCACGGTTTCCACAGAGAATATTGATGCGGACACCGCCCCGGTGGCTCTGTACATTTACAATTTTGATGAGACCGATCTGTCCGGTGGTATCTACATGCGGAGCACAGCAGGCACACAGATCCACGCCGGGGATCTCGACGATACGTACATTTTCCGTGAGAGCCAGCTTGCTACGGTAATTTAAGCTCGCCAGTTCTTCGGCGGTGGGCCAGCTGATGTTGACCGGAAGATTTTTCCAGACATAAGTGTTAGCCTCCTGTTCGATGAGACGCAGCTGCTCCAGAGAGACTTCTCCGTTCATATCCAGTGTCACTTCTCTGTCGCTTAAATGGAAGCCTACGTTTTCCAGTCCGAAATGGGAGTGCAGTAAGCCGGAGATCATATGCTCTCCGGAGTGCTGCTGCATGAAATCAAACCGGCGGTTCCAGTCCACATGACCGGTGACCTGGGTGCCAGCGGGAAGTTCACAGGCTGCTTTATGATATAGGATGCCCTGTTTGATGCTGACATCCAGTACTTCCTGACCGTTTAAGGTGCCTTTGTCGGCGGACTGACCACCTTCTTCCGGGAAAAAAGCGGAAGCGTCCAGAACGATCCTGTAATATCCCTCTTCCTTGTCGGGAACACATTCCATTACCACAGCGGTGAAATCCGTCTGATGTACATCTTCATAATAGAGTTTGCGGGTTCCCAGGGAGTTCATTTGAGCATTTTCGATACGATCCATAGATGCCTGTCCAATCTGCTGTAGGAAAACAGCGTTTTGTGATAATTGAAAAATAGAAAATATATATCTATTCTATATCAGACCCGGTGGAAAAAGCAATGGAAATTGTAAGCTTTTACACAGCTTTGTCAGATTCTCCAAGGAGTATCGGGATTGCGGAGAGGTTTTTTGTAGGTTTTTATGCAGACAGGGTCTATTGCGACGCAATTTTTTTTATGATATAATAAATCGATTATGCAGATACCAGATTTAAACGGCAGAGGTCGACCGTGCTTGCATGGGGAGGCAGGTGCCGATTTAAATCGCCAAAACATGAGGATGCAGCGATTTGCGGAAGCAAATCCGCGGAATCCGAATGTTTTCAGAAGTGCGGGAGCTGCGAAGCAGCGGAGCAATTCGTAGGTATCGTAGACAATGCAGATACCCAGCGGAGCAATTCGCAGGTATTGTAGGAGACTGAGAGAAATACAAACGTCGCAAAAAGCGGCAGAATGTGAGGAAAGAATGAAGGCATTTTTGATTTTGGAAGATGGAACGGTGTTCGAAGGAACGCACATCGGTGCAGACAAAGAGATCATCAGTGAAATCGTATTTAACACATCCATGGCCGGATATCTGGAGGTCCTGACGGATCCGTCCTATGCAGGACAGGCTGTATGCATGACCTACCCCCTGATCGGTAACTATGGCATATGCAGGGATGACTGCGAGTCGGAGAGACCCTGGCCGGATGGATTCATCGTCAGAGAGCTTTCACGTATTCCCAGCAACTTCCGCTGTGACTGCACAATACAGGAATACTTAGAGGAGAACGGCGTACCCGGCATCGCCGGGATCGATACCCGTGCGCTGACCAAGATCCTGCGTGAGAAGGGTACCATGAACGGCATGATCACCACCAACGAAGCCTATGACCTGAACGAAGTACTTCCGAAACTGAAGGAGTATACCACAGGCAAGGTCGTGGAAAAGGTGACCTGCAAGGAAAAATATGTGGTAGCGCCCACCACGGAGCTGGCACAGAACGGACCTCTCTCCGGTGCAGCACGTTTTGATAAAGAAGCTTATGAAAAAGGTGTCAGAGAGCCTAAGCCGGCACTGGTAACGGAGCTGTCCGGACAGGGACTGAAGGTAGCTCTGTTAGACCTGGGAGCTAAGAGAAATATCGCCAGATCCCTGGCAGAGAGAGGCTGTGAGGTGACCGTATACCCCGCAGGAACTCCCGCGCAGGAGATCATTGATGATAATCCCGACGGTATCATGTTAAGTAACGGACCGGGAGACCCCAAGGAGTGTACCGGTGTGATCGCTGAGATCAAAAAGTTATACGATACCGAGATCCCTATTTTCGCAATCTGCCTGGGACATCAGCTGATGGCTCTGGCTACCGGCGCAGATACCCACAAAATGAAATACGGACACAGAGGAGGCAACCACCCGGTAAAGGATCTGATGACCGGAAGAGTATATATTTCCTCTCAGAACCACGGCTATGTGGTAGATACCGATAAGCTGGATCCGTCCGTAGCGGTTCCCGCATTCATCAATGTTAACGACGGTACCAACGAGGGTCTGTCCTACACCGGCAAGAACATTTTCACCGTACAGTTCCATCCGGAAGCATGTCCGGGACCCCAGGACTCCGGTTACCTGTTTGACCGGTTCATTCATATGATGAGAGGAGAGAACTAAGATGCCCAAGAATCCTAATGTAAAACGAGTAATGGTAATCGGCTCCGGTCCTATTGTCATCGGACAGGCAGCGGAATTCGACTATGCAGGTACCCAGGCCTGCCGTTCCCTGAAGGAAGAGGGAGTAGAGGTAATCCTGGTGAACTCCAACCCTGCGACCATCATGACCGATAAAGATATCGCAGATAAGGTATATATTGAGCCCTTGAACGTAAAGGTTCTGGAGCAGATCATTGAAAAGGAAAAGCCCGACAGCATTCTCCCTACCCTGGGAGGACAGGCTGGTCTGAACCTCGGCATGGAGCTGGAGGAATCCGGTTTCCTGGCAGCTCACAGTGTAAAGCTGTTAGGTACTACCGCAGCTACCATTCGTAATGCGGAAGGTCGTCAGGAGTTCAAGGATCTGATGGAGCGTATCGGCGAACCCTGTGCAGCATCCAAGGTCGTTGAGAACGTGGAAGACGGTGTGGAATTCACCAACACCATCGGCTATCCTGTTGTACTGCGTCCTGCTTATACCCTGGGCGGTTCCGGCGGCGGTATCGCACACAATCAGGTAGAGCTGGAAGAGATCCTGGAGAACGGTTTACGTCTGTCCCGTGTAGGACAGGTACTGGTAGAGCGTTGTATCGCGGGCTGGAAAGAGATCGAGTACGAAGTAATGCGTGACAGCGCAGGCAACTGCATCACCGTATGTAACATGGAGAACATCGATCCCGTCGGCGTGCATACCGGAGACAGTATCGTAGTAGCGCCTTCCCAGACCCTGAGCGACAAGGAGTACCAGATGTTACGTACTTCCGCTCTGAAGATCATCAACGAACTGCAGATCACCGGTGGATGTAACGTACAGTTTGCACTGCATCCCACCAGCTTTGAATATTGTGTTATAGAGGTAAATCCCCGTGTCAGCCGTTCTTCCGCACTGGCAAGTAAGGCGACCGGTTACCCCATTGCGAAGGTAGCAGCGAAGATCGCACTGGGCTTTACTCTGGATGAGATCAAAAATGCCATTACCCACAAGACCTATGCCAGCTTCGAGCCGACACTGGATTACTGTGTCGTTAAGATCCCCAGACTGCCTTTCGATAAATTTATCACTGCAAAACGTACTCTGACCACACAGATGAAGGCAACCGGTGAGGTTATGAGTATCTGCAATAACTTTGAGGGAGCACTGATGAAGGCCATCCGTTCCCTGGAGCAGCATGTGGACTGCCTGCGCAGCTATGATTTCAGCACTTTGTCTGTGGAGGAACTGTTAGAGCGTCTGAAGATCGTGGATGACCAGAGAATCTATGTGATCGCTGAAGCAATCCGTAAGGGTATCAGTTATGAACAGATCCACGACATTACAAAGATCGACCTGTGGTTCATTGACAAGATCGCCATTCTGACCGAGATGGAGCATGCACTGGAGACACAGCCTCTGACAGTGGAACTGCTGAAGGAAGCCAAGAGAATCGAGTTCCCGGATAACGTCATCGCAAGACTGACCGGCAAGACCGAGCAAGAGATCAAGAAGATGCGTTATGACAACGGCATTAAGGCTGTTTACAAGATGGTAGACACCTGTGCCGCAGAGTTTGCAGCATCCACTCCTTATTATTACTCCGTATTCGGCGGCGAGTGCGAAGCCAAGGAGACCACCGGACGCAAGAAAGTCCTGGTACTGGGTTCCGGTCCTATCCGTATCGGACAGGGTATCGAGTTCGACTATTGTTCCGTACATGCTACCTGGGCATTTTCCAGGGCAGGCTATGAGACCATTATCATCAACAACAACCCGGAGACTGTAAGTACCGACTTCGATATTGCGGACAAGCTGTATTTCGAGCCTTTGACTCCGGAAGATGTGGAATCTATCGTAAATATTGAGCATCCCGATGGTGCTGTGGTACAGTTCGGCGGACAGACCGCTATCAAGCTGACCGAGAGCCTGATGAAGATGGGGGTGCCTATTTTAGGAACCAAAGCAGAGGATGTAGATGCCGCTGAGGACAGAGAACTGTTCGACAAGATTCTGGAAGAGACCGAGATCCCCCGTGCAGCCGGCGGTACTGTATACACCGCAGAGGAAGCTAAGGCGGTTGCTAACAGACTGGGCTATCCTGTACTGGTGCGTCCTTCCTATGTATTGGGCGGACAGGGCATGCAGATCGCTATCTCCGATGAAGAGATCGAAGAATTCATGGAGATCATCAACCGTATCGCACAGGATCACCCGATCCTGGTAGATAAGTATTTACAGGGTAAGGAGATCGAGGTTGATGCTGTATGCGACGGTACCGATATCCTGATCCCCGGTATCATGGAGCATATCGAGAGAACCGGTATCCACTCCGGAGACAGTATCTCCGTATATCCGGCTCCGACCATTGATAAAGTAGTAAAAGAGAAGATTGCAGAGTACACCAGAAGACTGGCAAAGGCACTGCATGTCAAGGGACTGATCAATATCCAGTTCATTGCTATCGGTGACGAGGTATATGTCATTGAGGTTAACCCCCGCTCTTCCCGTACCGTACCTTATATCAGCAAGGTAACCGGTATTCCTATCGTGGATCTGGCGACCGAAGTGATCATCGGCAAGACCATCCGTGAGCTTGGCTATGAGCCCGGCTTACAGCCCGAGGCAGAGTATTTTGCCATCAAGATGCCCGTATTCTCCTTCGAGAAGATTCGTGGTGCCGAGATCAGCTTAGGACCGGAGATGAAGTCCACCGGTGAGTGTCTGGGTATTGCCAAGAGCTTTAACGAGGCACTGTACAAGGCATTCCTAGGAGCAGGTGTGGAATTGCCCAAGTATAAGAACATGATCATCACCGTAAAGGATGCGGATAAGGGAGAAGCAATTGAGATCGGAAGACGCTTCGAGAAGCTGGGATATACCATATACGCTACCAGAAGTACCGCAGCAGCTCTGAATGAGGCAGGTGTGAAGGCGAGAAAGGTCAACAAGATCTCTCAGGAATCTCCGACCGTTATGGACCTGATCCTGGGACACAAGATCGACCTTGTCATCGATACCCCTACCCAGGGCCGTGACAAGACCAGAGACGGTTTCCTGATCCGCCGTACCGCTATCGAGACCGGTATCTACTGCATCACCGCAATGGACACCGCCAATGCTCTCGTGACCAGCATGGAGCATATGAACGATTGTAAGGAACTGACACTGGTGGATATTGCACAGCTGTAAAAATATTAAATTAAAATGCATCAGAACAGTGGAACTGCGAAAGTGGCTCCACTGTTTATGTTTATGACAAAAAATGCGGACGTAAAATAAAATCTGTGAGAAAAGCATATAATAGGCGTATGGTAAATATTGTATGATCGCAAGCCTGTATCCCGCAGGCGGATTGGAGTCTCATGTTAGAAGAACATTATCCTTTTGTCGCACAGCCCCTGCCCTATGAATATGATGCCCTGCTGCCGGTACTGGATGAGGAGACACTGCATTTTCACCATGATAAGCATTATCAGACCTATGTGGACAAACTGAATGCAGTTCTCGCGGATTATCCGCAGCTGCAGCAAATGAACTTGACGGAACTGCTCACTTCGGGGGATAATAAACTTGCATCCCTACCGGAGGAAGCCCGGGAAAGCCTTCACAATAACGGTGGCGGTGCATATAACCACCAGCTGTATTTTGACAGTATGCGAAGTCCTGCAGGGCAGGAGCCCTGCGGAGCCCTGGCGGAGGCAATGATCCGAGATTTCGGATCATTGAGACAATGGAAAGAGCAGATGTCGCAGAGTGCCATAGGGGTATTCGGTTCCGGTTGGGCGTGGCTTGTAAGTGATCAGGACGGTACCCTTATGATCCTGACCACAGCGAACCAGGATGTGCCGGATCTGAAATTGTATACTCCCATATTTCTGATAGATGTGTGGGAACATGCCTATTATTTACAGTACCGGAACCGCAGACCGGATTATGTGCAAGGGTGGCATAAGCTGATCCACTGGAAAAAAGCTGAAAAGCGATATGAACAGGTGCTTTGCAGCCTGGGAAAGGCCGCCGGAGAAGCGGGAAAATTGCAGAACGACGGCGGCACAGCAGAACGAAACGGTAGATAGTGTGCGATGTTGAGACACAGGAAAACAGAAAGAGGAAATGAACATGGAGAACAGACCAATCATAAAAAAAGAACAGGTAGAGACCGTCTATGACAGCAGATTCATCAAGGTGTTTGATCTGCAATATGAGCCCGGAAAACATTATTTTGATGCCACCAGAAGAAGCATTGAGAATCTGACGGCAGTAAAAAATGACGAAGAATTTAAACAGATGCTGCCGGATGCGGTAAGCTGTGTCGTGATCCTGAACGTTAAGGATCAGGAGCCGAGACTCTGCCTGAGCCGTGAGTATCGCTATCCTGCAGGGCAGTTCCTGTTAAGCGTTCCGGCAGGACTGCTAGATCCGGAGGATGCGGCACAGGAAAATCCCGTATTCCATGCAGCCATCCGGGAATTGCGGGAAGAGACCGGCATTACACTGGAAGAAAGTGACAGCATCTGTCTGGTGAATCCCCTGGTATTCAGTACCCCGGGCATGACGGACGAGAGCAATGCACTGGTGCAGATCACTCTGAACAGGGAAGAAATGCCTAAGGTAAGCCAGGATGGTGCCGTTGGCACGGAATGTTTTGACGGCTTTTTATTGTTGACCAGAGAAGAAGCACAGAAAATCCTAAAAGACGGCGTGGATGATCAGGCGCTTTTCTATCCCTTATATACCTGGGCGGCACTGATGTGCTTCGTGACGGGAATGTGGGAATAAGGGAACCTATCCCCGGAGCGTTATCACCGTGTGGAAGGTCAGAGTAGCATCGTTATAGTACATTTGGATATCCCCGTGGTATTTTTCGCAGATCTTGCGGATGCTTTTCAGCCCGAAGCCGTGAGAACGCTTATCCGCTTTGGTAGTGGCTGGATCTGCCACATCATTTTTAAAAGGGTTTACGCGGCAGGAATTGACCACTGTGATCAGAACAAAAGGTGTATTTTCCCGCTTGCTGCCATTAACTTCGATATAAGCGTCGGGAACTTTCCCGGCAGCTTCCATGGCATTATCCAGCAAATTGCAAAAAAGAGAAGTAAGGTCACTGTCCGGCAGAAAATGCAGTACACCACTGCGGATGTCAGCGGTAAAACTGATTCCCTGTTCAGTACACTGCCGCCTGTACCTTGCCATAATGGCGTTCAGAAGTTCGTTGTCGCAGATGCGGGAGGACTCTTTGAAATCCGAAGAGAGAAGCAGTTCGTTAATATAGGCGTTGACTTTGTCCGGGGCATTCTGCTCGTTCAGAGATGCAATGGATTGCAAATGCTTCTTAATATCATGAATGAGAATTGCCTGGTTTTCGCTCTGCGAAAGCAGCATCTTATAATATTCCGTAAAATCTGTTTCCTTCTGCAGTAACAGCTGCACCTCTGTATATTTCCGATTTTTTTCCCGATTGTACTGATTGATTCCAAATACCAGCAGATTCATAAGTAACAGGAAAAAGGCACTGAGAGAGATCATCCGGTTCGTCCCGGGAGTCAATGTATACTGATCACCCATTCCCACAAAAGTAAGCATGATGAATATCGATGTGACGGGAATGATCATCAGCAGCACAACAGAACTATCGTAAGGATCTGTAGTTTTCCGCCGACTTTTGAACAAATGCGTAATCAGATAAATGACTGCAAAAAAAGAAATCTTGCTGCACAGGATAAAAAGAAGGGTATTGTGGAAAGAACCCATCTGCATATAAAAATGGGGAGCGGTCCGGGCGATGATGCTATATACGATCAGCTCGCACATTCCCATGACAGCAGCAAGCAATGCGGAATGGAAGGCAGCTGCGCGCCATTTGACATCGTATTGTGTGACCAAAAACAGAAAATTAGTAAACAGATACAAAAGCATATTCAGCCATTTGATGTTAAAAAAGGCTGCGGCACACAGGCAGGTATACAAAAGGCTCAGCACGACAAGCCTGTCGGACAGGGGGCGTTTCGGAGAAAATAGTCGGCTGGTATATTGCAGGAGAATGATGGCTTCCACCAGAAATGCAAAAATAATAGAAAAAATACTTTCCATAACTTACCTCGTACTTTCTAAATAGAGAAGATAAGCTTTCTTAAAGGCGCTGTATTTCCGTTTCGTCAGATATGCGTCAAACTGACTGTTCGCCAGATGCACCAGCATACGGTCGAAGTCGGTAATGTGCTCATAGTTGACAATAAAACTCCGGTGCGTCTGAAAAAAGCGGTTGGAAGGCAGCAGCTCCAGCCAGTATGGCATGGTATGGATGGCTTCAAAGTCCTGCGTCGTGGTGTGGACGATCACTTTTTTCCCCTGTGCCTCCACCATAATGATAGAAGAGACCGGAAGAACGTGTACGCCCTGCCTGGTCTCAATAGGCACCTTCACCAGTCTGGAATGATACAGATCCAGAGCGTCCTTCAGATTCCGGAACAGACGCTGCCTGTCTATGGGCTTGGACAGATAACGGAATACATGGAACCGCATGGCTTCATCCAGATATTCGGAATAAGAAGTAATAATAAAAATGATAATATCTTTATCTTTCTTTTTCAGTTCGTTTCCTACATAGATTCCGTCAAGCCCCGGCATCTCGATATCGAGAAAAAGGATATCCTTGTCTCCCGGATCCGCAAGCAGGGACTCCCCGTCTGAAAAGCAGACGATCTCCGGACAGCTCAGGTGCAGATGACTGAAATAGCTTTTCAGATATTTTTGCAGTTTTTCTACGATCAGTAAATCGTCATCGCAAATAAGAATACGCATCTTATACTCCATTCGATATCATTGATGCCTGCGGATTGTTCCGTACCAGACATGTGCCACTGGCATCATTATATAATAAGAAAACGCAAAATAGAATGTCGTTTTCGCCCATTTTTGCCTTAGTTTTTGCTTTTCGGTTCGGAAGGGATGTCTCGTTTTTTGAAATATGCTATTCTGAAAATGCAAATAAGTATAAACTTAAATAAATCTTCAACGGATTTGTAACAAATAGTGCAAAATCTTTCGTTATGGTTAATGAAGAGGAAGGTTTCCACCCGCTCAATTGCTTTTCCGATTGCTCAATTGTATAATGATATCATTATCAAGTACAATTAAGGAGCAAAAACATCATGTAGAAAGAGAACCTGCATATCAGCAGATAGGCACAAGATATATCGATGATCCGGACTGGGGATATACATTCCTGAATGTAGAATGAAAGGAGCAGCTATGAAGAAAATTTTTTCAAATTACTACAAAATTATTTTGTCTGTTGTGATCCTGATTGTCCTGGTGGCACTAAAGGAGGATTACAAAACTTCTTTTGATGGAATGAGCGGAGTCCGGACGGTGGTACGTATGCTGCTCTATACGGCATGGGGATTCCTGATAGCGACAGGAACCAGACGGGACAAAGCAAAAGGTGCGGAATATGTTGCTTTTGGCGTTGCCTGTGTGGCAGCGCTCAATCTGTTAATCCCCATCTGGAGCTTCCAGATAGCGTTTTATGCTTTTGTCGCAGGGGTTCCGGGACTCTATTTTATGGTATTTATTCTGACCGGAATATTAGGTGGTTACTTATGGGGACCGAGGGGCATCCTACCTCGGGACTTATAGATGCGTTCTGCGAGGGTTACCGCATTGGGGATGACTTATATATTGCGGGACAGGAAAAATTAGGAGCAATTGACCTGAATACGAAGGAGTTCCGCTATTGCAGGGAAAAAAATCCTGGGCGGAAGATATTACACAGGGTGTAAAGATAACAACAGCAGAGTAGAATGGCGGAGGTACTTATGGGTAAAAAATGGATTGTGGGTCTGATGATTTTAGCAGCATTATGGGCAATGACCGGTTGTGGAAAGCAGGAGATGATCCGCTGCGAATACACAAATGAGGCAGCAGGGTTTACCTTAAGCATAGACAGACCGGTAGAATGGACAGCAAAGCTTGTGGAAGGGTGGCCTGCGACCGAGACAGAGGAAGCCAGCCCGGACGAGGGAATCCGGCTTTATACGGATGACAGCCAGGAGAGTAGCGTCTATTTTTGCAACAGCTTTTCTCCCTATTATGTAGGGGATGAAAATGATCTGGAGACCATGGAAGTGAATGAGGAACTTACGGCACTTCATGGAATCGAAACAAGCGGTGAAGGGGTAAGCGAATCCTATGTTTTTAAAGGGGATTTCACCGGTCAGGGATTCTATAACATTACCATCTCTATGTCACAAAAGGATTATAAAAAATACAAAAAGATTATCTCACAGATGGTTGCCAGCTGCCAGATTCGTGAATGGGAGCCGGAGAATGCAACGGTATCGGAAAACATTGAAAATGTAGAAAATACAGCAAATAATGATTTGATGATTCGAGGAACGCTGTTAGACAGAACGATAAGAAAAGAAGATACGGATAACAAATACAAAATCGTAGATGAAGTCGAACTGTATTAGTGATCGATTTGAAAAATAAATATTGACATATATAGATAGCCGATATATATTATAGACAACGATATATATCGGCTATCTATATAAGGAGGACAAAAAATGGCTGTGGATAAATCACTGATGTCGGGAAGTATGACGATGCTTCTGCTCAGATTGCTTGCGGAAAAGGATATGTATGGATATGAAATGATCGATACACTGCGGAAAAAATCCTGTAACGTGTTCGAGTTAAAAGCAGGTACGCTGTATCCGCTGTTGCATGGGCTGGAAGCGAAGGGCCTGCTTACGGTATATGAGCAGGAATATGCAGGCAAGACGAGGAAGTATTACAGTATTACGAAAGAGGGCAGAAAATTACTGGAAACCAAAAAAGCGGAGTGGATGGAATATCAATCCGCGGTCACCAGTGTTCTGGCAATGGGGGTATAAGGATGGAGACATATTTGGAAAAACTGCTGTCGCAGATCCGTTGTAAAAAAGCCAGACCCTATATCGCTGAGGAGATAAGAGACCATATAGAAAGTCAGATCGCAGACAATCTTTCCGAAGGGATGACCTCTGAGGAGGCAGAGAAAAATGCGGTTACGGACATGGGAGATCCGGTAGAAGTGGGGATCTCGCTGGACAGGATCCACAAGCCTAAGATTGCATGGAAGTTACTTGTGATTGTAGGAATTTTAAGCCTGCTGGGCATTCTGATACAGCAATCCATTCTCAGACAACCTGGTTTTCAGGAGCTGGAAACATGGAGACAGGAAGTGTACCGCTATACTACGGAGGGGTTTGTCTCATGTATTGTGATAGGATTCCTTCTCATGTGTGTGATCTACTTTCTGGATTATACGTTAATTGCAAAGTACTCCAGGTTCATTGGAGTCTTTATACTTATTTTGGGAGGATTGCGGCTGACCAGCTTTTTCGGTGTGGATATTAACGGAGTCGGCAGCTGGGTTGGATTTGGAATGTTCCGGGTGTCGATTACTTCCCTGATGATGTTCTATGTGCCCATCTATGGAGCTATCTTATACAAATACAGGGATGGTGGGTTTATGGCACTGTGCAAAGCACTCCTGTGGCTGATCCTTCCGGTATTTATTACATTCCGGATTCCAAGCCTCGGTGTGGCTGTCATCATGATGATCAGTATGCTGATGGAACTTACGGTGGCTATTTGGAAGGGGTGGTTTCAACTGCCCGTCAAAAAGACGATTATTGGCTTGGGGTTGTTTCTTGCGGGATTACCGGTCCTGTTACTGGCTGCAATGTACGCATTTCATATGCTAGCAGTATATCAGGAAGCAAGGATACGCTCCTATTTAACCTCTTCCGGAGATGCCTATTATATGACGTCCATGCTTCATAAATTTAATGAGAATATTTCGTTTTGGGGAAATAGTGGAAACAATGTGCTCGAAGGTTTGCCGGAATTTAATAAAGATTACGTTTTTTCCTATATTCTGAACAGTTACGGAAAGTTAGCCGGAATTGTTGTGATCGTTCTTCTGGCGGCATTGGTGGTGTTTATGTTCGGAACTTCAGTTCGGCAGAAAAATGAACTTGGCATGGTGATGGGATTCGGTTGCGGAATGATCATTTTATTAAATATTTCCCTGAACCTCGCAGGAATTTTTGGTTTGGTTCCGCTGACGACAACGTTCCTGCCGTTCTTATCTGTCGGCAGAAATAATATTTTACTGTGCTACGCACTGGTGGGAATTATCCTGAGTATTTATAGATACAAGGATGTGTACCCCAAAAAGTTCAAGGCATCCCAGGTATCATTACAGAAGACCATTACTTTGAATCTGAATATGTAACACGGTAATAAAGGCAATGTAAATAAAAGGTCCATGAGCAGGAAAACTGTCCATGGACTTTTATATATCATGCGCAGAACTCATGCAATGCATTTTGTAGGCTTATGAGGGCAATACAGATAAAATCAATATCTCCACACTCATCATATCGTTCATCCGTCCGGATTTCACGGCTTCCTCGGTCTCTACGCACTGCTTTACCGCATTTTTCAGCACGGAAGTCTTGAAGTGGGACGCCTGCGTAGCGTATTTCCCGACTGCAAAGGGAGGTACACCGATCTTGGAGGCAATGGTTTTGTTGTCGTGACCTCTGTTTTTTAACTCCTTGGTCTGGAGCAGCAGGTTACACTGTCTGGCAATCAGGAACAGCACACGCATGGGCGGCTCTTTTAAGGCCAGCAGATCATAGTAAAGTTGCAGCGCTTTCTGCGGCTGCTTTTCCGCAATGGCATTGACCATATCGAAGATATGGTTGGTGATACGGGTGGTGCAGACAGCCTCCACATCCTCCGCGGTGACCACATCCCGGTCCAGACAATAGCAGATCAGCTTCTCCAACTCCATCTGGATATTTTCCATATCGGTGCCGGTCTTGGAGAGCAGGAGCTGTGCGGTGTTCTCGGAGATCTTTTTCCCTTCTTTGCCCAGAATACCGGCAATCCAGCGTTTCAGTGTATTTTCATCCTGTACTGTGAACTCTGCCACATATCCCTTGGACTGCACGGCTTTGTAGAGCTTGCTGCGCTTATCCACCTCACTCTCCGTGAACACGAAAAAGGTGGTGTCATTGGGGCTTGCCAGATATTCTGCCAGCTTTTCCCCACCGGATTTGAAGAGTCCGGTGTCCTTGAAGAACATGACACGGCGTTCTGCCAGAAAAGGCAGCGTCTCTGCCAGGTCGATGACCTGTCCTAAGGAGAAATCCTTCCCCTGATAGAAATGGGTATTCATCTCGTCGCCGTCCTGACACAACGCCTTACACAGACGGGTCGTGTACTGGTTCTTCAGATAACGTTCCTCTCCGTAGAGCAGGTAGATCTGTTTGAAATTGCCGGTTTTGATGTCTTCATTGATCCGCTGCATAAATAGTATTCCTTCTATTTCTTACTGTATTTTCTGAAAAGAGTATACCCCATTTCCTATTGAGGTTTCAAGGGGGGTATGCTATTATGAAACAAAACAGTTCGACCATGGACATATACGAGAGACACAATCATGCTTGCATGATTTTACGAACAGCGCGGTTCGACCATCATACCATAAGAGGAAGGAAGAGAAAAATGAGCAGGAAAAGCGGATTCATTCAGGAATTTAAAAAGTTTATTCTGAGGGGAAATGTAATGGATATGGCAGTCGGCGTGATCGTCGGCGGCGCATTTACCGCTATTGTTACTTCTCTGAATCAGGACATCCTTACTCCGGTTCTGGCAATCTTCGGAGGCACAGATTTTTCTAATTTATATGTGAAGCTAGGAAGCGGTGACACGGCACCGGTGCTGATGTACGGTAATTTTATCACAGCGGTCATCAATTTCCTGATCACAGCATTTGTGATCTTCTGCCTGGTAAAATTCATCAACAAGCTAGGAGACACCCTGCACCACAAAGAGGAGACTCCGGCAGCACCTACCACGAAGAAATGCCCATTCTGTAAGAGTGAGATCGCCATTGATGCTACGAGATGTCCTCATTGCACATCCAAACTGGACGAGCAGTAAAGTAATAGAGCAGTAAGGATCGAAACAGACCGTGGAGGAAAGCATGGGTAAAACACATAAGAAAATAGTGATGGCAGGAGTCTGTTGTCTGATGATAAGCATGCTGACAGGCTGCGGAAATGATACTACGAAAATCACCGAAGGGATGCAGCTGGTGGAAACACTGGATTATCAGGGCGCATTGACAGCCTTCGACGAAGCGGAAGCCCAGAAAGAGAACAGACGTCTTATTGCAAGAGGCCGGGGGATTGCCAGCATGGGGCTGACAGAATATGATCAGGCAGTGCAGTATTTTACAGAGGCACTGGAGCTTAGCGATGGCTGGGTGCAGAATGTAGACTACGATATGAACTATTATCTCGCAGCCGCTTACCGGAAGAACGGGCAGCCTGCGGAGGCGAAAAAGGTATATGATGCCATTCTGGGACTGAAGCCGGAGGAGAAGGATGCCTATTTCCTGCGGGGATCGGCGGAACTGGAACTGGGAGATTACGAGAGTGCCAAGGCGGATTTCGACCAGGCAATCTCTATGGATCCGAAAAATTACGACCGGCTGATCGAGATCTACGAAGCCCTGGCAGACTACGGATATCGGGAAGTCGGGCAGGAGTATCTGCAAAATGTACTGGATACGGCAAAACAGCTGGATGCCTATGACAGCGGTCGTATTTACTATTACCTGGGAGATTATCAGAAAGCCTATCTGGCACTGGAAGAAGCCAAGGGTAAGGGTGGAGTGGACAGTTATCTCTACCTGGGGAAAGCTTATGCTGCCACCGGAGATTATAATTATGCATCCAGTGTATACAGCAATTACCTGTCCAAGCAGGGACCGGATGCGGAGATCTATAATCAGCTGGGATTATGTGAGTTGGCGAAAAAGGACTACCAGAAGGCGTTGGAAGCATTTCAGGCAGGAAAGCAGATCGAAGGGAACAGCCTGATGCAGACCTTGTCCTTCAACGAGATTGTAGCATACGAATATCTGCAGGATTATCAGAAAGCGGCAGTGCTGTTAAATGCCTACTTACAAAATTACCCGGACGACCAGGCGGCCATCCGGGAACAGCAGTTTTTATCTACGAGGTAGAGGAGCAATCCTCTGCCTTTTGTCGTAATTGCAGGAGTTCGATATAATCCAAAAAGGATGCCGTGTTCTGGCGACTGAAATGCTGTATGATGTCTACCAGCTCAGCCACGGTCATGCCGGGAGCATACTCTTCATTCAGGGTATCCAGACTATAACGATAGGAAGTACGCCCCAACAGATAATCAACGGTCACTCCGAAATAATCAGCCAGCTGCAGTAATGCTTCCTGATCCGGGAAGTGAATATTGTTCTCATAATTAGAGACGGTGCCAACGGATACTTTTAATATGGCAGCCAGTTCCTTCTGATAGATGCCCCGTTCTTCCCGCAGGGATGTAAGGATCTCACCGAAACTCCTCATATTGCCTCTCATTCTGCCGCAGATGCAGCACTATTTAAATGTTTTTTTTTAAGATTTGATGAAGTCTATTTTACTATATTTTAGTTTTAAAGGAATGACATTTTAGAAATAGATGAAAAATGTATAAAAGAAAGTCTGAAATTAATCTTACCTAAAAACAAAGGGATATACATGGAAAATCCTTTTGGAGACTCTTTGAGAAATCCTCTCATTTATAACTATTGCTATTTCGGAGAATACCCGATATAATAATTAAACAGTTAGGTGCAACTAACTATTGAGTGAATCATGTGAAACTCCTCAGAGGAAACGGAGCTGCTGAATCCGCAGACTGCCGGGAGGTCATCTTCCGGGAGGAGTTTTTCAGCCCTTATAGGGGATTCGCGAAAGAGAAGGTTTGGGAATAAAAAGTTTAGAATAGAGGATAAAGGAGAAGAATAAAATGAACTATTTAGAGATTGAAAAAGTAATCGGAAGAGAGATTCTGGATTCCAGAGGAAATCCTACCGTAGAAGCGGAGGTGGTTCTGGTAGATGGTACGATCGGTCGTGGTATGGCTCCCAGCGGAGCATCCACAGGTGAATTCGAGGCACTGGAACTGAGAGATGGCGATAAGAGCAGATATCTGGGCAAGGGTGTGCAGAAGGCTGTTGAAAATATCAACACTGTGATCAATGAGACCTTGCAGGGAATGGATGCTTCCGATATTTACGCCATTGATAAGGCAATGATCGATGCAGACGGAACCAAGGATAAGTCCAGACTGGGAGCCAATGCAATTCTGGCAGTATCCATTGCCAGCGCAAGAGCAGCAGCGATTTCCCTGGATATTCCCTTGTACCGCTTCCTGGGAGGCATCTCCGGCAACAGACTTCCGGTTCCCATGATGAACATTATCAACGGTGGCTGTCATGCACTGTCCTCCGGACTGGATGTACAGGAATTCATGATCATGCCCGTAGGCGCTCCATCCTTCAAGGAATGCTTAAGATGGTGCGCTGAAGTATTCCATGCACTGGCTTCTATCTTAAAGGAAAGAGGACTGGCTACTTCCGTAGGAGACGAGGGTGGTTTCGCACCGGCATTAAAGTCTGACGAAGAAGCTATCGAGACGATTTTAGAGGCAGTGAAGAAAGCAGGCTATGAGCCCGGCAAGGACTTCAAGATCGCAATGGATGCCGCTTCCAGCGAATGGAAGACCGGCAAGGTCGGCGAATACAAGCTGCCTAAGGCAGGCACCGTATTTACCTCCGAAGAACTGATCGCACATTGGAAGAAACTGGTGGAGAAATACCCCATCATTTCGATAGAAGATGCACTGGATGAGGAAGACTGGGAAGGCTGGAAGAAGCTGACCGCAGAACTGGGTGACAAGGTACAGCTGGTCGGTGATGACCTCTTCGTAACCAATACCGAGAGATTGGCAAAGGGAATCTCCCTGGGCTGTGGTAACTCCATCCTCATCAAGCTGAACCAGATCGGATCCGTATCCGAGACTCTGGAAGCCATCAAGATGGCACACAAGGCCGGCTATACCGCTATCTCCTCTCATCGTTCCGGTGAGACCGAGGATACTACCATTGCCGATCTGGCTGTGGCACTGAATACCTGTCAGATCAAGACCGGAGCTCCCAGCAGAACAGAGCGCGTGGCAAAATACAATCAGCTGTTGCGCATCGAGGAAGAGTTGGGCGCGGCAGCGGTATATCCCGGCATGGGCGCATTCAACGTTCAGAATTAATCAGCTTTTATCCAAAACTATTTTGGTTTCTCTTTTTCTCTTCAGGGACTGTTCGCAAGGACAGTCCCGTTTGCGTTTTTTGAAAAAATAAAAAAATTTAAAACTTTGCAACATTTTTCCTCTTTCACCTCTTTCATCTGTATCTAAGATAGAACGGCAAAGAAAATGAGAAACAGATCAAAAGTGATTGACAAAATAATTATAGTAATGTTAAAATAAATCGATTTTGAGAGACAGGATGTGTGAAAGTCTTTTCAAAGCAATTGTTTTATTAATTGGCAGCTATAGGTTGCCTTATTGATTGAGTTAGAAGCTCAAATTTTATAAGTTGGTTCCTTTATAACCGCAATGCGTTATGCGCAAACTTGTGAAACGGTCAATAAGAGTAGTAAAAGTATAATTGCTAAATAGACTCTGACACGAATATCTTTTCAAAATAAATGCAAAGAAGCAAATGGAAATCCATGTAATAAAGACAGAGATGTTGAATGCATCCGGCAGGATGTGTTGCAGAATTTTGTAGCAGGTGGTATTTCCGGATAAAACGGTGCTTCTGCAATGACAGAAAATCGACTGAGAAGATAAACAGGTTGTGCAAATGCGCAGCCTGTTTTTTTGTGTATACGAGAAAATTTACCCGGTGACAGAAACAGACTGCGATACTTTTGATAACAGAGGGAGGAATGGGATATGAGCGAGAAGCATACCCATATGGATCAGCGCAGGGCTCCGATCCATGAAGCACTGGAAAACTTTCGGCGCATGAGAGTCGTACCTTTTGATGTGCCGGGACATAAGAGAGGCCGGGGCAATCCTGAACTGACAAAATTCCTGGGGGAACAATGTGTGGGCGTGGATGTCAACAGCATGAAGCCGCTAGACAATCTGTGCCACCCGGTATCCGTTATCCGGGAAGCGGAAGAGCTGGCTGCAGATGCATTTGGAGCAGCACATGCTTTTCTTATGGTGGGAGGCACTACCAGCTCGGTACAGAGTATGGTGCTGACTGCCTGTAAGCGGGGGGATGAGATCATCCTGCCACGTAATGTCCACCGTAGTGTGCTGAATGCACTGGTATTGTGCGGAGCGATTCCGGTCTATGTAAATCCTGAGGTGGACCAGCGGCTGGGAATTTCGCTGGGAATGAAGAGAGAGCAGGTGGCAAAGGCAATCGCAGAGCACCCGAAGGCGGTAGCGGTACTGGTCAACAATCCGACCTATTACGGAATCTGCAGCGATCTGCGGGCCATCGTAAAAATGGCACATGATGCCGGCATGCTCTGTCTGGCAGATGAGGCGCACGGAACGCATTTCTATTTCGGAGGAGGACTGCCGGTATCTGCTATGGCGGCAGGGGCGGATATGGCATCGGTATCCATGCACAAGAGCGGAGGAAGCCTGACACAGTCCAGCCTTCTTCTGACCGGACCGAATGTTCATGCTGGTTATGTACGCCAGATCATTAATCTGACACAGACAACGTCGGGAAGCTACCTGCTGATGTCCAGTCTGGATATCTCCAGAAGAAATCTGGCACTGCGGGGCAGACAGATCTTTCATCAGGTGGCGGATATGGCGGAATATGCCAGAGAAGAGATCAATGCGATCGGAGGATACTATGCCTTTGGAAAGGAACTGGTCAACGGAGACTCCGTGTTTGATTTCGATATTACCAAGCTGAGTGTGCATACACGGGATATCGGACTGGCGGGAATTGAGGTATATGACATTCTCAGAGATGAGTATGATATTCAGATCGAGTTTGGCGATATCGGAAATATTCTGGCGTATCTGTCCATCGGTGACCGCTCTCAGGAAGTGGAGCGCCTGGTGAGTGCACTTGCGGAGATCAAGCGCCGTTATCAGACGGACGGAAGCGGATTGCTGAACCAGGAATATATTGATCCGGAGGTGGTTGCCAGTCCGCAGGATGCGTTTTATGCGAATAAGTGCAGTCTGCCGCTGCGGGAAACCAAGGGAAAAGTATGCTGTGAGTTCGTGATGTGCTATCCTCCGGGAATCCCCATTCTGGCACCCGGGGAGAGGATCACGGGAGAAATTCTTGATTATATCGAATACGCGAAAGCCAAGGGCTGCAGCATGACCGGACCGGAAGATCCCGAGATCCTGCACCTGAATGTGCTGGCAGAGTAAAAAGGAGGGTGAAAAATGGAAATGTGGTTTTCGGAGTTTCATACTCCCAATGTAAAACACAGTCTTCGTGTGGAGAAACATCTGTATTCCAAACAAAGTGATTATCAGAGGATTGACATTTTTGAGACTCCGGAATTCGGAAGGGTTCTTACGCTGGATGGCAACGTCATGCTGACGGAACGGGATGAATTTATCTATGACGAAATGATCACCCATGTGCCCATGGCAGTCCATAAAGACGCAAAAGATATTCTGGTGATCGGTGCCGGAGATGGTGGAGTAGTGCGGGAACTGACCCGCTATGACCGTGTGGAAAATATCGATCTTGTAGAGATGGATCCGATGGTAGTGGAAGCGTGTCGTGCGTATCTGCCGGGCAATGCCTGCCGGATGGATGACCGCAGAGTACAGATTCATTTTGAAAACGCATTGAAATTTATCAGACGCTGCGAGACAAAATACGATCTGATCATTGTGGATTCTTCCGATCCTTTTGGTCCTTCGGAAGGACTGTTCACCAGGGAATTTTACGGGAATTGTTATAATGCCCTGAAGGCGGACGGGATCATGGTCAATCAGCAGGGAAGCCCTTTTTATGCAGAGGATGCCGGAGCCATGCAGCGCAGTCATAAAAGGATCGCCAGCACATTTCCCATCAGCCGTGTCTATCAGGCGCATATTCCTACTTTCGCGGCAGGCTACTGGCTGTTTGGATTTGCCAGCAAAAAATATCATCCGGTGGACGATCTTGACCCTGCGGCATGGAATGCCCTGAATATGAGAACGCGCTATTACACGACGAGACTTCATAAAGGTGCGTTTTACCTGCCGGCATTTCTGGAAGAGATGCTCAGGGAAGTAGAGTAAGCACGATATAAAACAGACAGGAAGGCGGCATGATCGCAATGATAGAGAGAAATGTAGAAAATTTTATCGGCTGTGACAGTGATTACACATCTGCGGAGATTGTCCTGTATGGGGCACCGTATGATTCCACTACAAGCTTTCGTCCGGGAGCAAGATTCGGGCCCTCCGCCATGCGGCATGAAAGCTTCGGACTGGAGACATACAGTCCTTATCAGGACCGGGATCTGACAGACTATGCAATATTTGACAGCGGAGATCTGGAACTATGTTTTGGTAGCAGTGAGGCGGCGCTGGCAGACATAGAAGCAAGAGCTGCGGAGATTCTGCAGGATGGCAAACTGCCGGTTTTACTGGGCGGTGAACATCTGGTAACGCTTGGCGCAGTCAGGGCAGCAGCAAAAAAATATCCCGGAATGCATATCATTCATTTTGATGCCCATGCAGACCTCAGGCAGGATTATCTGGGAGCGGCACTCAGCCATGCCTGTGTGATCCGCAGATGCCATGATATTCTGGGGGATGGAAGAATCCATCAGTTTTGTATCCGCAGTGGGGACAGAGAGGAATTTTGTTTTGCGGCAGAACACACCCAGATGCAGAAATTTGATTTTACGGGGCTGGGCGAGCTTGCGGAGGAACTGGAGAGGAACCATACACCGGTATATCTGACCATAGACCTGGATTGTCTGGATCCGTCCTGCTTTCCGGGAACAGGAACACCGGAGGCCGGGGGAGTAAGCTTTGTCCAACTGACAGATGCCATCGGCAGAACAGCAAAACTGAATATCGTCGGTGCGGATGTGAATGAACTGGCACCGATGCTGGATCAGAGCGGAACATCCACCGCTATGGCATGTAAGGTGCTAAGGGAACTGCTGCTTGCTCTTGCAGCGAACAGATAAACTGAAAAGATAAAATAAAAAAGTAAAACGGAGGAAAGAAGATGAGCAGAGTATTAGTGATCGGCTGCGGCGGTGTAGCCGGTGTAGCGATTCAGAAATGTTGTCAGGTAAGTGAGGTATTCACGGAATTGTGTATTGCCAGCCGGACGAAGGAAAAGTGTGATGCACTGGCACAGAAGCTGGCAGGAAAGACGCAGACTGTCATTACCACAGCACAGGTGGATGCGGATGATGTGGACCAGGTGATCGCACTGATCCGGGAATACCGGCCAAAGCTGGTAATGAACATTGCGCTTCCTTATCAGGACCTTACCATTATGGATGCCTGCCTTGCCTGCGGTGTCAATTATATGGATACTGCCAACTATGAGCCGGAGGATACAGAGGATCCCGCGTGGCGCGCCATCTATGAAAAACGCTGTAAGGAAGCAGGATTTTCCGCCTATTTTGACTACTCCTGGCAGTGGGCTTATAAAAAGAAATTTGAGGAGGCCGGACTTACAGCACTTTTAGGCAGCGGTTTCGACCCCGGTGTGACCCAGGCTTACTGTGCGTATGCCGCAAAATATGAATTTGATACCATTGATACGATCGATATTCTGGACTGTAATGGCGGTGATCATGGATATGCGTTTGCCACCAATTTTAACCCGGAGATCAATCTGCGGGAGGTATCCGCACCGGGCAGCTACTGGGAGAACGGTCACTGGGTGGAGATCCCGGCCATGAGCATTAAGAGAGAATACGATTTTGACCAGGTGGGGCAGAAGGATATGTATCTGCTGCATCATGAAGAAATAGAGTCTCTGGCGAAGAACATCCCGGGGGTGAAAAGAATCCGTTTCTTCATGACATTCGGACAGAGCTATCTGGATCATATGAGATGTCTGGAAGATGTGGGAATGCTGTCTACAACACCCATCGTTTTTCAGGGGCAGGAGATCGTTCCGATTCAGTTCTTGAAGGCACTGCTTCCGGATCCTGCAAGCCTCGGCCCCCGCACCAAAGGCAAGACCAACATCGGATGTATTTTCACGGGAACAAAAGATGGCAAGCCGAAGACCTATTATATTTACAATGTCTGTGACCATCAGGAATGTTACAAAGAAGTAGAGAGCCAGGCGATCAGCTACACCACCGGTGTTCCCGCCATGTGCGGAGCATTGATGCTTCTCACCGGAAAATGGAATAAGCCCGGAGTCTACACTGTGGAAGAATTTGATCCGGATCCTTATCTGGAAGCACTGGATAAATACGGTCTGCCCCGCAGGGAAAATCGCAGCCCGGAGCTGGTAGACTGATGGCAGGAACAGAATACAGGGATGACAGACCGGCTTTTGCCGGAACCGGAGGAAGAATCCCGGCAGCTTTTCAGGATCTTCCGACTCCCTGTTATATCCTGGACGAGAGAGCTCTGCGCAGGAATGGGGAAATCTTAGGAAAACTGGCGCAGGAGACCGACTGCCGTATCCTGCTGGCACAGAAGGCTTTCAGCAATTATGACCTGTATCCGGTGTTACAGCCGTATCTGGCAGGGACAGAGGCCAGCGGCTTATATGAAGCAAGGCTCGGCGCGGAAGAAATGCCGGACCGGGAAGTCCATGCATTTTGCGCAGCTTACCGGGCGGAGGACATGGAGGAGCTGCTGAAATATGCAGATCATATCGTATTTAATTCTCCGTCGCAGCTTGCTGCGTTTGGTCCTATGACAAAGGCTACGGGAAAAAGTGTGGGACTGCGGATCAACCCGGAGCATTCCACACAGGAAGAACATGCCATCTATGATCCCTGTGCACCGGGAAGCCGCATGGGAACCACCAGAGAACAGTGGGATCTGGCATTGGAAAAGGATCCGGCACTGGCAGAGCTTCTGGATGGACTGCATTTCCATACTTTATGTGAGCAGGATTCCGATGCTCTGGAGGAGACGCTGGAGGCTGTGGAAGAAAAGTTCGGGGATCTTCTTCCCGGGATGAAGTGGCTGAATATGGGGGGAGGGCATCATATCACCCGCCCGGGATATGATCTGGAGCGCTTGAAAAAAGTGATCCGGCATGCCCGGGAAAAATGGGGTGTCATGGTATATCTGGAGCCGGGAGAAGCATGTGCCCTGAACGCCGGTTATCTCATGACAACGGTACTGGATACTGTGAAAAATCAAGATACACAGATCGCCATTCTGGATGCCAGCGCCGCCTGCCATATGCCGGATGTCATTGAAATGCCCTATCTGCCGCCTGTTCTCGGAGCAGAAGCTGCTGACTGTGCGGACAGCAGGACATGGCGGCTGGCAGGACCGACCTGCCTTGCCGGAGATGTGATCGGAGATTACCGTTTTCCCGAGGAGGTCATTGCGGGAGAGAGGCTGCTGTTTGGAGATATGGCGATCTACACCACCTGTAAGAACAATACCTTTAACGGAATGCCCCTCCCGGCGATATGGGTGTACCGGGAAGATGGAACCTGTGAAGAACTGGTGCATTTTGGGTATGAGGATTTTAAGGCAAGGCTGGGGAGAAACAATGTAAGCTCTTAGATAGATAAAAAATTAACTTTTGGGAAATGTATTGATAGTTTTTATTATTTGGGATACAATTACGCATGTATAGAAAAAATAGCCGCAAAAACACGGCTATTTTTTAAAAAAAGAAATGTAAGCGCTTACAAAAGGAAACTAAAAGCTACATTACAGCAAGGCAGGCAGTAGTGTCTGCGGAATGGAGAAGATTATGAGCCGACTGAAGATTGCAACCCCGAACAAAGCGCAACTTACGGTGGAACGCCTCTATAAGGATCTGGAGAGGAGGATCATTGCCAGTCCACCCGGATTATGCCCGGTGGATTTACAGCTTTCCTTTCTCAAAATGTGTCATGCCCAGACCTGCGGTAAATGTGTTCCCTGCCGGGTGGGACTGGGACAGCTGCAGAACCTGATGACAGATGTACTGGCAGGCAAGGCAACATTGAAGACCCTGGATCTGATCAGGGACACCGCATCCGATATCGTGGATTCCGCAGATTGCGCCATCGGTTATGAAGCAGCTCATATGGTACTGGCCGGACTGGAGGGCTTCCGGGAGGATTATGTCTACCATATCGAACATGGCGGCAAATGCTCCTGCCACATCACCCAGCCGGTTCCCTGTGTGGCACTGTGTCCGGCAGGGGTGGATATTCCGGGCTACATAGCACTGGTCCGGGAGGAGCGCTATGCGGATGCCGTGAAGCTGATCCGCAAGGACAACCCTTTTCCTACTGCATGTGCGCTGATCTGCGAGCATCCCTGCGAGGCAAGATGCCGCCGCAACATGATCGACAGCGCCATCAATATCCGGGGATTGAAACGCATGGCGGTGGACAATGCCAGAGCCAACACGGTTCCCGTTCCCGAGAAGGCGGAAAGCACTGGCAAAAAGGTGGCCATCATCGGAGGAGGTCCCGGTGGATTGTCTGCAGCATACTATCTGGAGCTGATGGGACATCACGCCGTAGTATTTGAGGAAAAAAACAAGCTGGGAGGAATGCTGCGTTACGGAATCCCCAACTACCGTTTCCCCAGAGAACGCTTACAGGAGGATATTGATACCATCCTGTCCACCGGTGTGGAGGTGAAGCTGAACACCAAAGTCGGCAACGGCGAAGGCGAGATTTCTTATAATAGATTACATGAAGAATACGATGCGGTCTACATTGCCATCGGTGCCCATACGGATAAAAAGATCGGTATCGAAGGCGAGGATGCACACGGAGTTATGTCCGCAGTGGAGATGCTTCGCCGTATCGGCGATGATGACATGCCGGACTTCAGGGACAAGACCGTAGTCGTAGTCGGCGGAGGTAACGTGGCCATGGACTGTACCCGCTCTGCTATCCGTCTGGGTGCAAAAAAGGTGGGGATCGCCTACCGCAGAAGACAGACGGATATGACGGCGCTTCCCGAGGAAGTGGAAGGAGCCATCGCAGAAGGCGCGGAACTCTATAGCCTGAACGCCCCGCATAGGATCGAAGCTGACGAGAACGGCAATGTGACGGCTCTGTGGGTGGAGCCGCAGATCATCGGTCCTATAGATGCCTGGGGACGTGCCCGTCCGATCCAGGCGGATGTCCCCCTGCTTCGAATTCCCTGTGATATTGTGGTAGTGGCCATCGGTCAGGGAATTGAGACCCGCCATTTTGAAGAAGCCGGTATCTCTGTGAAGCGCGGTACCATCACAGCCATGAGCGACAGTGAAGTTAAGGATGTCCACGGCGTATTTGCCGGAGGAGACTGTGTGACCGGCCCGGCCACTGTGATCCGTGCCATTGCCGCCGGAAAAGTAGCCGCCGCCAATATTGATGAATATCTGGGTTATCATCATGTGGTTCCCTGTGATGTGGAAATCCCTCCCGTATCCTATGAGGACAAGGAACCCTGCGGACGGATCCGGCCTGGTGAAAAGGAAGCCGGGGAACGTAAGAAGAATTTCGATGCTTTTGAATGTGGCATGACGAGACAGGAAGCCTGCCAGGAAGCGGGCAGATGCTTACGCTGTGACAAATACGGTTACGGAAGCTTAAAGGGCGGCCGTGCAGCCATCTGGTAAAAGAGGAGCAGACTATGGGCGAAAAAATGATTAACCTTACAATAGACGGTGTGGAATTACAGGTGCCGGAAGGAACCAGTGTTATGAGTGCAGCCGCGGGTGTTGGAATAGAAGTGCCGCATCTGTGTTTTTTGAAAGATATTAATGAAATCAGTGCCTGCAAGGTCTGCGTGGTGGAAGTGCAGGGGAAAAGTAAGCTGATCACAGCCTGCAACAGTCCGGTGGAAGAGGGAATGGTGGTGTTCACCAACTCTCCTAAGGTACGACGTGTGCGCAGGACCAACGTGGAACTGATCCTGTCCCAGCATGACTGTCACTGTGCAATCTGTGTCAGAAGCCGCAACTGTAATTTACAGAAGATATCCAATGATCTGGGAATTCTGGAAGTACCTTTTACCGAGGAAGTCCCGGAGACTCCCTGGGACCATTCTTTCCCTCTGATCAGGGATTCCAGGAAATGCATCAAATGTATGCGATGCGTACAGATCTGTGATAAAGTCCAGGCCATGCATGTCTGGGATGTACAAAATACCGGATCCCGTACCACTGTGGATGTGGCGGACAACAAGACCATCGATTGTTCCGACTGCACCCTGTGCGGGCAGTGTATTACCCATTGCCCTACCGGAGCACTGAGAGAACGCGACGATACTGACAAAGCATTCGCAGCACTGGCGGATCCTGAGAAGATTACGGTAGTCCAGGTGGCACCGGCGGTGAGAACTGCGTGGGGTGAAGAGCTGGGACTGCATGGAGAGGAAGCTTCCGAGGGCAAAATGGTGGCAGCATTAAAGCGCATTGGTTTTGACTATGTATTTGATACCAATTTTGCAGCGGATCTGACCATTATGGAAGAAGGAAGCGAACTGCTGGAGCGCCTGGGCAACTCCCGGAAATACGCATGGCCTATGTTTACCTCCTGCTGTCCCGGCTGGGTAAGCTTCGTGTCCAAAAAATATCCGGAGTACCTGCGGAATCTGTCCACGGCAAAATCTCCCCAGCAGATGTTCGGTGCCATGGCGAAGACTTATTTTGCACAGAAAAAAGGCATTGACCCAAATAATATCTGCTGTATTTCCGTCATGCCCTGTGTGTCCAAGAAGAGAGAAGCCTCTCTTTCTTATATGAAGAGTGCCGGAGCCGGACAGGATGTGGATATCGTACTGACTACCAGAGAATTCGTGCGGATGATCCGTGCGGAGCATATCAATCCCCGGTTTTTAAAAGAGCAGGCGTTTGATTCTCCTCTGGGAGAAAGTACCGGTGCCGGAATGATCTTCGGTGTCACCGGAGGTGTTATGGAGGCTGCGCTTCGTACTGCATATGCGGTAGTGGAAGGAAAGAATCCGGAAGCAGATGCCTTCAGAGCGGTCAGAGGAAGAGAAGGCAGGAGAGAAACAGATTTTGTACTGGGTGACAAAAACTTGCATACCTGTACGGTCAGCGGACTGGCCAATGCGGAGAAGCTGATGGAGGACATCAAGGAAGGAAGAACGGCTTATGATTTTGTGGAAGTCATGGCATGTCCCGGCGGCTGTGTGGGAGGCGGTGGACAGCCGATCCACGACGGATGTGAGTTCGCAGAGCAACGTGGCGGTACTCTGTACCGTCTGGATAGCGAGAGAAAACTTCGCTTTTCCCACGAGAATCCGGAGGTGCAGAAAGCCTATGAAGAGTTCCTGGAGAAACCGCTTAGCCGTACCGCGCACAAGCTTTTACATTCCGAGCATGTGAATGAGTTGTATTTCGAGACACACAACTATTTGTAATACTGGCTTTTTGGTTTAGATGCCGTTCATGCCTGCATGATAAGGCATCTGAACCAAAAAGCGCCCAAACAGGAGGAAAAAGCGATTCGTGGGATTCGTTGGTATTACAATACCCCTTGACTTTTTCCCACATAGGGGCTATACTGTGTATAGTTTAAAGATGATTACTAGAGTAAGAGTGGACGCGCGCCACTCTTTCTTGTTGTTGTAGCGACAGTTTATATCAGTAAAGGAGGGCATACATGTCCAAACGAGAGGACTACGAAAGCAGAACAGAAGAACTGCTTGCACCTATCGCAGAAGTAAGTCAGGTGGAGATCTACGATGTGGAGTATGTGAAGGAAGGCAGTGATTACTATCTGAGAGCCTACATCGACAAGCCGGAGGGTGTGAACATTCTGGATTGTGAAAATGTCAGCAGAGCATTATCCGAAGCACTCGATAAGGCGGATTTCATTCCGGATGCATACATTCTGGAGGTCAGCAGTCCGGGACTGGGCAGAACGCTGAAAAAGGATAAGCATTTACAGAAGAGCATCGGCGAAGAGGTGGAGATCAAACTGTTTAAACCCATCGACAAATGCAAGGAATTTTCCGGCATTCTGGATCGCTTTGATGCAGATACGGTTACGATCACAGAAGAGGGAACCCCGAGAACTTTTGCCAGAGCAGACATCGCACTGATCCGCCTGGCACTGGATTTTTGATACTATTCAGAGCCAAGGGCGAAGGAATAGGTACAAGATTATAAGTTCAATACGAATATTACATTAAGAAAAGGCGAAAGCCGGAATGGAGGAAATGATGAATAAGGAATTAATGGAGGCACTGGATGTTCTGGAGAAGGAGAAGGAGATCAGCAAGGAGACCTTGTTTGAAGCCATCGAGAACTCCCTGATGACAGCCTGCAAGAACCATTTTGGAAAGGCTGACAATGTCCATGTGGAGATCAATAGAGAAACCTGCGATTTCCTGGTATATGCTGAGAAGGAAGTCGTACCCACGAAGGACGATGTAGAGGATGACTGCTTACAGATTGCGCTGGAGGATGCACAGGAGATCTCCAAAAAGGCACAGGTCGGCGACATGCTCCATGTAGAGATCAAATCCAAGGAATTCGGACGTATCGCTACCCAGAATGCCAAGAACGTGATCTTACAGAAGATCCGTGAAGAAGAGAGAAGCGTGATCTACAATCAGTATTATGAGAAGGAAAAGGATGTAGTAACCGGTGTAGTGCAGCGCTATGTCGGCAAAAATATCAGCATCAACCTGGGTAAGGCAGATGCCATGCTGACCGAGAATGAGCAGGTGAAGGGCGAAGTCTTCAAACCCACGGAGCGTATCAAGGTCTACATCGTAGAAGTGAAGAACACCCCGAAGGGACCCCGTATCAATGTCAGCCGTACCCATCCGGAACTGGTAAAGAGATTGTTTGAGTCTGAAGTTACCGAGATCAAGGACGGTACCGTAGAGATCAAGAGCATTGCCAGAGAGGCCGGCAGCCGTACCAAGATCGCTGTGTGGAGCAACAACCCGAACGTGGATGCGGTCGGTGCCTGCGTAGGTATGAACGGTGCACGTGTCAATGCTATTGTAGAAGAGCTGCGCGGTGAGAAGATCGATATCGTGAACTGGGATGAGAACCCCGGTAATCTGATCCAGAATGCACTTTCTCCCGCCAAGATCGTAGCAGTATTTGCGGATCCCGATGAGAAGACCGCAAAGGTAGTCGTTCCTGATTATCAGCTGTCTCTGGCGATCGGTAAGGAAGGTCAGAATGCAAGACTGGCAGCAAGGCTGACCGGTTACAAGATCGACATCAAATCCGAGACACAGGCCAAGGATGCTCCCGGCTTCCGCTATGAGGATTATGTGGACGATTACGAGGATGAAACCGAAGACGATTTTGATGGAGAGCAGGAATAATCAATGGCAAAAAAGATTCCACTGAGGCAGTGCGTAGGCTGCGGAGAAATGAAAGGCAAAAAAGAAATGCTGCGTGTTCTGAAGACTCCGGAAGGAGAGATCTGTTTAGATACGACGGGCAAAAAGAACGGACGCGGTGCATATATATGCAGACAGAAGGAATGTCTGCAGAAGGCCCGGAAGAATAAAGGCTTAGAGCGTTCATTCAAGATGAGTATTTCTCCGGAAAGTTATGATATGCTGGAAAAGGAGTTTGATCAGCTTGAAACAGAATAAGATTTATTCCCTTTTGGGACTTGCGATGAGGGGGCGTAACCTGGTAAGCGGTGAATTCCAGACGGAGGACGCTGTGAAAAAAGGTTCTGCCATGTTGGTGATCGTTGCAGAAGATGCATCCGCCAATACGAAAAAGTTGTTTCACGACAAATGTTCCTATTATGAAGTCCCAGTATATGAATATGGCACAAAAGAAGAGCTCGGCTGGGCAATCGGCCGGAACTTAAGATCTTCGATCGGTGTGTGTGATGCGGGACTGGCAGATGCACTCATCAAGCAATTGGAAGCGAATTTGCCCGGTTAGGCAGAATGGAGGAAAGCATGGCGAAAATCAAAGTACATGAACTCGCAAAAGAATTAGAACTACAGAGTAAGGATATATTGAATTTTTTACAGGAAAAAGGAATTGAGGCTAAGGCAGCACAGAGCTCTCTGGAAGAGGATGCGGCAGCGCTGGTTCGTAAGAGTCTGGGACACAAAAAGCAGGCTCCCGCGGCAGAGAAGACAGAAACTCCCACTCCGGCAGAAAAAGAGCCTGTGAAGGCACAGGAAGCAGCAAAGCCCGCAGCAAATAAGGTGCAGGAGCCCACAACAGAGAATAAGGGTCAGGATGAGACGAAGAAAAAGAAAAAAATTATCTTCGTAAGCAACCCTCAGAATTCCAAGATGTCCGGACAGCGTCAGGGCGGTCAGAACGGACAGGGACAGAGAAACGCCGGCGGACAGCGCCCGAATCAGGGACAGGGAGGCAGATACCAGAATAATTCCTACGGTAACCGTGTACAGACACAGGCTCCGGTACGTCCCATCAAGCCGCTGACCCCGCCTTCTCCCACCCCCAGTGTGGATATGGTACCCGGAAACAGAGGACAGCAGCCGAAGAAGCCCGCAAACAACACCGCGGCACAGGCACCTGTAAAAGAACAGGCAACACAGAATACCGCAGCAGCTCAGACACAGGCAGCTCAGACACAGGCACCTCAGAATACAGCACAGAACAGATCTACGGACAGACCGCAGAACAATAACCGTGACAACAGAGACAACCGCCAGGGTGGTTACGGTCAGAATAATTACGGACAGAACCGTGATAATCGTGGACAGAACGATCGTGGTCAGGGCAGCTATAATCGTGACAACAGAGATGGTAACCGTGATAATCGTCAGGGCAGCTATGGTCAGGGCAGCCGCCAGGGCGGACAGAACGCAAACAGAGGAGGCATGGGTAATGGCAGACCTCAGGGAGGCGGATTTAACAGACAGGGTCGTCCGGGTATGGAAGGCGGCCAGGGTGATCGCAGGAATAACGGCAACGGTGAGCGCGGTTACGGCAATAACGGCCGCGACCAAAGAGGCAATGGCGGATCGGGTAATCGATTCGGAGATAACAGACAGAATAAGGGCTTCGCTCCGGAACCTGCAGGTAAAGATATTGAGAAGAAGCGCGAAGATGAAAAGAGACGTTTCAGCCAGGAGAAGGACAACAAGCGTTCCAAGAAGGACCATATCTACGAGGACGAGGACGCACTGAAGAACAAGCCCGGACGTTTCATCAAGCCGGAAAAGAAGAAGGAAGAGGTACAGGAAGAGCAGATCAAGGTGATCGTGCTGCCGGAATCCATTACCATCAAAGAACTGGCTGAGAAGATGAAGTTACAGCCCGCAGCCATCATCAAGAAGCTGTTCCTGGAAGGTAAGATTGTAACTGTGAACCAGGAGATCTCCTATGAAGATGCAGAGAACATTGCCATGGAATATGACATTCTCTGTGAAAAAGAGGTCAAGGTAGATGTCATCGAAGAACTGTTGAAGGAAGACGAAGAGGACGAAGCAGATCTGGTGGAGAGACCTCCCGTAATCTGTGTTATGGGTCACGTTGACCATGGTAAGACTTCCCTGTTAGACGCTATCCGTAAGACCAACGTAACCGATCGTGAGGCAGGTGGTATCACCCAGCACATCGGTGCTTATACTGTAAATGTGGGAGACCGTAAGATCACCTTCTTAGATACTCCCGGACACGAAGCATTTACCGCCATGCGTATGCGTGGTGCCAATGCGACCGATATCGCCATCCTGGTAGTAGCAGCGGACGACGGTGTAATGCCCCAGACCGTAGAGGCGATCAACCATGCAAAGGCAGCGGGTGTGGAGATCATCGTAGCAGTGAACAAGATCGATAAGCCCTCTGCAAATATTGACCGTGTAAAGCAGGAGCTGGCAGAGTATGAGCTGATCCCCGAGGATTGGGGCGGAAGCACCGTATTTGCACCCGTATCCGCAAAAAGCGGCGAGGGTATCGACCAGCTGCTTGACATGATCCTGCTGACTGCAGACATCATGGAACTGAAGGCGAACCCCAAGAGAAAGGCAAGAGGTCTGGTCATCGAGGCAGAGCTGGATAAGGGACGCGGTCCTGTGGCTACCGTACTGGTACAGAAGGGTACCCTGCATGTGGGAGACTTTATCTCCGCGGGTGTGGCTCATGGTAAGGTAAGAGCCATGATCGATGACAAGGGACGCAGAGTCAAGGAAGCAGGACCTTCTACTCCTGTAGAGATCCTGGGTCTGTCCGATGTTCCCAGTGCCGGTGAAGTATTCCTGGCACATGATAATGATAAGACAGCAAAAGCTTATGCAGAGACCTACCTGGCACAGAATAAGGAAAAGATGCTGGAAGAGACCAAGGGCAGAATGTCTCTGGATGATCTGTTCAGCCAGATCCAGGAGGGTAATCTGAAGGAACTGAACCTGATCGTCAAGGCTGATGTACAGGGTAGCGTAGAGGCAGTAAAGCAGTCCCTGATGAAGCTGTCCAATGAAGAAGTAGTAGTAAAATGTATCCACGGCGGCGTAGGTGCCATCAATGAGTCCGACGTATCTCTGGCAAGTGCGTCCAATGCGATCATCATCGGATTCAATGTCCGTCCCGATGCGACTGCCAAGGCAACCGCAGAGAGAGAGGGCGTTGATGTACGTCTGTACAAGGTCATCTACCAGGCCATCGAAGATATCGAAGCTGCCATGAAGGGTATGCTGGATCCTGTCTATGAGGAGAAGGTGATCGGTCATGCAGAGGTTCGTCAGATCTTCAAGGCATCCGCTATCGGTAACATTGCCGGTTCCTATGTCTTAGACGGTGTCTTCCAGAGAGGCTGTAAAGTTCGTATCACCCGTGAGGGCGAGCAGATCTTCGAGGGCAACCTGGCTTCCCTGAAGAGATTCAAGGATGATGTGAAGGAAGTTAAGGCAGGATATGAGTGTGGTCTCGTATTCGAAGGCTTTGACAAGATGCAGGAGCTGGATATCGTAGAAGCCTACATCATGGTGGAGGTACCACGGTAGGGAGTTATTCTAAGATTACAAAATACGTAATCTAAGAATAACTAGACCCTGCCGGGAAGTTTCGCGAAGCGAAACTTCCCGTGTGGTGCGAAGCGAAGCTTCCGGTGTGGTACGAAGCGAAGCTTCCGGTATATCATGGTTTAGGTTTGAAGTAAGAAGGAATAAGAATGAGAAAAAATAGTGTAAAAAATACCCGTGTGAACGGGGAAGTGCAGCGTGTTCTGGCAGAGATCATCCGGGGCGGTCTTAAGGACCCCCGGATCAGTCCCTGGACCAGTGTGGTCGCTGTGGAAGTGGCACCGGATTTAAAAAGCTGTAAGGCATGGATCAGTGTGCTGGGAGACGAGGAAGTCAGAAAGTCTACCCTGCAGGGTTTAAAGAGCGCCGAGGGCTTTATCCGCAGAGAACTGGCGCGTACCATCAATCTGCGCAACACTCCGGATATCACTTTTGTGATGGACCAGTCCATCGAATACGGTGTCAACATGTCCCACAAGATCGATGAAGTCATTGCAGCGGATGAGGCACAGAAGCCGGATAATGAAGTTGTGGAAGATACGGAAGAGACAGAGGAAGGTGACGAATAATGGATTTGCGTGAAGAATGTCGTGGCGCAAAAAAGATCGGCATCAGCGGACATATTCGTCCCGACGGAGACTGCGTGGGTGTATGTCTGTCCTTACAGATGTACCTGAGGAAACTCCTTCCCGAAGCAGAAGTTACCGTATATATACAGAAGCCTTCCGAAGAGTTTTCCTATCTGAAGGGATACGATGAGATCCAGACCGAATGTCCGGAGCAGGATCCTTTTGATGTATATTTTGCACTGGACTGCAGTGGAGACAGACTGGGAGACGCGGAGAAATATTTCCAGAATGCGAAAAAGAAGATCAACATCGATCATCACATCAGCAATTTCGGCTGCGGTGATGTAAATCTCGTCCGGCCCGAGGTGGGCAGTGCCTGTGAGGTGCTGTATCACATCATGGATGCCGAACTCATTGACAGAGATATTGCGGAAGCACTGTACACCGGCATCATCCACGATACCGGCGTATTCCAGTATTCCAATACGACACCGGAGACATTGCAGGCAGCAGCATTTCTGATCTCTTTTGGATTTGATTTTTCTAAAATCATTGAGGAGAGCTTTTATCAGAAGACCTATCTGCAGTCGCAGATCATGGGCAGAGCCCTGATGGAGAGCATACGCTTCATGGATGGCCGCTGCATCGTGAGCATGGTGGACCGCAAAACCATGGATTTTTACAATGCGGTACCGGGAGATCTGGATGGCATTGTGAACCAGCTGCGCAATATTAAAGGAATCGACTGTGCGATCTTCATGTATGAGACCGGTGTACTGGAGTACAAGGTCAGCATGCGTTCCAATGAGAAGGTTGATGTGGCGAAGGTGGCATCCTTCTTTGGAGGCGGCGGACACGTACGTGCCGCAGGCTGCACCATGAAGGGGACTTTTCATGACTGTATCAATAATTTGTCACTGCACATCGATAAGCAATTGCGGGGAGAACAGGATTAATGGACGGCATCATCAATGTATATAAGGAAGCAGGTTTTACCTCTCATGATGTGGTAGCCAAGCTTCGCGGGATCTGCCGGCAGAAAAAGATAGGGCACACAGGTACACTGGATCCACAGGCTACCGGTGTGCTCCCTGTATGTCTGGGGAGTGCTACCAGAGCATGCGAAATGCTGACGGACAGGACCAAGGAATATGTGGCAGAACTTTTACTGGGTCAGATCACAGATACCCAGGATACCACGGGAACTGTTTTGGAAGAACGGGAAGTAGCGGTGGATGAGGTACAGGTACGTGAAGTGATCGAAAGCTTTGTCGGCGGTTATGACCAGATTCCGCCTATGTATTCCGCACGGAAGGTCAACGGAAAAAAACTCTATGAGCTTGCCAGGGCAGGTAAAGAAGTGGAACGGCAGGCAAGACATGTGGATCTGCCGGCGATCGAGATCCTGGAAATAAGACTTCCGGTAGTGAAGTTCCGTGTGGAATGCTCCAAGGGAACTTACATCCGCAGTCTCTGTGCCGATATCGGCGGGAAGCTTGGCTGCGGTGGCACCATGCAGAGTCTCGTCCGCACCAGGGTCGGAGAATTCCGGCTTGCGGATGCCCTGACACTTGCACAGCTGCAGGAACTCCGGGATACGGACAGATTAGAGGAGGCACTGCTTCCCACGGACCGTATTTTTGCGGATTTTAATGCAGTACATGTAGAGGAAAAATGGCGGAAATTGATCGATAACGGGAACGCCTTTTATCCGGGACAGACCATGGAGCAGACTACTTACCCTGCGGGAGAGTGGGTGCGTGTCTACAGAGAGGATGACAGCTTTGTGGGCATTTATGCGTATGACGGGGTAAAAGAATGGTACAAGCCCATGAAAATCTTCCCAAGTAACACAGAAAGCAGGAAATAGACTTGGAAATCATTGCAGGAACAACAGACTTTTATTTGGAAAAAGATACAGCGGTAGCTATCGGCAAATTTGACGGTGTGCATTTGGGGCACAGAAGACTTTTAGAGGAAATCCTGAATAAGAAAAAGAACGGACTGGCAGCCTGTGTTTTCACTTTTGATCCCACACCGGCGGTGCTGTTCGGACTGTCGGATGGAAAAGAACTGACGACAAGAGAAGAGAAAAGGCGTCTCTTCGAACATCTGGGGATCGACATCCTGATCGAGTTCCCGCTGACAAAAGAGACTGCAGCCACAGAACCGGAGCGTTTCGTGACAGAGATTCTGGCGAAGCAGATGAATACCCGTTTTGTGGCAGCAGGTGAAGATCTCTCTTTTGGAAAAAATGGAGCAGGCAATGCAGAACTTTTAGAGAAAATGGCTCCGCAGTTAGGTTTTTGTGTCCGGACCATAGAGAAGATCGAAGTGGATGGCATCGAGGTCAGCTCTACTTACATCCGCAAGCTGGTGGAAGAGGGCCGGATGGAAGAAGCGGAAAAGATGCTGGGGATGCCCTATACTCTCGTGGGATGCGTGGAACATGGCAACCATATCGGTCATACCCTGGGCTTTCCCACAGTAAATCTTCTGCCGCCCGCAGGTAAGCTCCTGCCGCCCAACGGTGTCTATTATGCGGTAGTCCGTTATAATGGGAGGGCCTACAAAGCCATCAGCAATGTAGGGACCAAGCCGACGGTTTCTTCCGAAAAAATGATGGGAGTGGAATCTTATCTATATGATTTCGCTCAGGATATTTACGGTCAGGAGATTGAAGTGGCATTGAAAAGCTTCCGGCGCCCTGAACGCAGATTCGGATCTTTGGAAGAGCTTAAGAAACAGCTGGACCTGGATATTGCGGATGGGCGAAACGCGTAAATTGAGTAAAAAAATGTAAAGAAACGTAAAAGAAAAGTAAAATATCCATTGCAAGTTTTTATTCTATCTCGTAAAATATATTTTGGATTGTTTATAGTTAGATTAAATTTGAAAATAATTATTTTGGTTTTTCGTAAGAGAATCAAGAGAGATTGAGGGATTAAAAATGAGCTTTGGAACAATATTGACAATGGCTGGAGGTCTGGGACTGTTTTTATTCGGAATGGAACTGATGAGTGATTCCATTGAGAAGGTAGCAGGAGCCAGACTTCGTCGTATTCTGGAGATTTTTACCACGAACCGTTTCATGGGGATGATCGTAGGTATTATTTTCACCGGTATCATCCAGTCTTCCTCCGCATGTACGGTTATGGTCGTCAGCTTTGTTAACTCCGGTCTGATGAATCTGTATCAGGCAGCGGGAGTCATCCTCGGTGCCAATATCGGTACCACCATTACCTCACAGCTGGTATCATTTAATCTGTCCAAGATAGCACCGTTAATTCTGTTAGTCGGTGTGGTCGTGATGATGTTTACGAAGAAAGAAAAAGTCCGTAAAGTAGCGGAAGTGGTCGTAGGCTTCGGTATTCTGTTCGTGGGACTGAGCACCATGTCCCAGGCAATGGCCAACATGAAAAATGAGCCGCAGGTAGTAAATCTGCTGATGTCTCTGAAGAATCCGTTCTTAGCCACCTTGATGGGATTTGCCCTGACTGCGATTATTCAGAGCTCATCCGTAACGGTCAGTATCGTACTGTTGCTCGCCAATCAGGATCTGCTGCCGTTACCGATCACACTGTACATTATCTTAGGATGTAATATCGGTGCCTGTGCTACCGCAATGTTAGCTTCTATGACCGGTAAAAAGGATGCGAAGAGAGCTGCACTGATCCATCTGCTGTTCAATATCATTGGTACGGTTATTATCTACATTGCTCTGTTCGTGGCAGGCGATCAGATCGTGGAACTGATCAAGTCTATCTCCGCGGACAACGGCCGGTTCGTGGCAAATGCGCATACGCTGATCAAGATCGCACAGGTAATTATGCTGTTCCCGTTCACCGGCTGGCTGGTAAAGATGACCTATCTGATCGTACCCGGCGAAGATCAGAAGGTTGGTTACAGAGAGAGCTATCAGTTAAAATACATCGGCGACAAAGTGGTGTTCAACCCCGCTACCGCAGTGGTAGAGGTTGTCAAGGAGCTGGAGCGTATGGCTTCTCTGGCGGAGGAGAACTTAAACCGTGCCATGAATGCCCTGATCACATTGGATGAAGAAGACATTGAGGAAGTCTACGAGGTAGAGAAAAATATCAACTTCCTGAATCATGCCATTACGGATTATCTGGTGAAGATCAACCAGACGACACTGCCCATCGAAGACCTGAACAGTCTGGGTGCTCTGTTCCATGTGGTGAATGATATCGAGCGTATCGGTGACCATGCGGAGAATGTAGCGGATGCCGCAAGACAGCGTAAGGAAGAAGGAGTATCCATCAGCAAGGAAGCCCAGAAGGAACTGGGAGACATGCTGGAGATGGTCAATAAGATCATCCGTTATGCCGTAGAAATGTTTGCCAAGAGCGATGAGACCCATATGCAGGAGATCATCACTTTAGAGGATCAGGTAGATGAAAAGGAACGCGAACTGCAGAAGAAGCATGTAGAGCGTCTTACCAAGGGAGAATGTTCTCCCGAAGCCGGTATGATCTTCTCTGATATTGTATCCGGTCTGGAGAGAGTTGCAGACCATGCGACCAACATTGCATTTGCCATTACTACCGAAGAGGAAATGGACGAAGGCAAGACCAATTAAAAACAAGAATGAGCTGTAAGATGAGAACCATGCAAAGTATAATGCTTTGCGTGGCTTTCTTTTTTCGACACTTAAGACGATACGATTGACAAAGCAGAGAAAACAGTAGTATTTTGTAACAGAAATACTATCGGAAGTTATGAGGATACAAATACATGAAGATCTATTTGGTAAGACACGGTGAGACGGACTGGAATCAGGCAGGACTTTTGCAGGGGCAGACGGATATTGCTCTCAATGCCCAGGGATTGGAGCAGGCCCACGATGCGGCGGAGCGGTTAAAAGAAGTTCCGTTCGAAATTGCATTTTGCTCGCCGCTGATCCGGGCGAAGCGCACGGCAGAGATCATCATAGGCGACCGGAAGATCACCCTCACCACAGACGAAAGGCTCAGAGAACTGAATTTCGGACCCTGGGAAGGCGTGGATATCCGGACCATCAGGGATGCTGCCAGCCAGCCTTTCACCAATCCGGGCAGCTATATTCCACCCGAGGGAGCGGAGAGTTTTGCACAACTGTATCAAAGAAGCGGTGAATTCGTGAAACAGGTGCTTCTGCCGTTGGAAGGCACTTACGAGACGGTGCTGGTAGTAGCACACGGAGGAGTGAACCGCAGTATTCTGAATCCTGTTCTGAATATTCCTGTCGATGATTTCTGGCGGGTGCATATGGGCAACTGTGCTACTGCGATTCTCGACTGTACAAATGGAAAACTGTCCATGCTGGAATATACGGATAGCAAGAGTGCCAATGCGAAGAGCAAGCTGCTGTGAACGAAGTCTAATATAAAAAAATCCTGCATCGGACATATTCGCGCAACGCTGTTTTGCATGGCGCTGAATAGTTATCATGATGGAAAGGTGAGAAATTAAGAATGCACATAGACAGAGAAGATATGCTGGAACTGACCAGAAGAATGACGGTATCCCGAAGCTGTTTTTCCCGCATTGCCGGAGCGTACATGGATGAAGAGGGATTTATTGACGGTAGCTTCAATACACATTTTCTGAAATTATCCGGAAGCGAGAAGGAGAGGAATCTGAATATCGCCAAGACCGTTCCCTATTCCAATACCAATGTGAATCTGAAGAACTATCGTCTGGACCTGGGAGCCAGGAAACCCGGCGGCGTAATACAGCTGTTGGAAGCCCTGCGGCAGTGCGAATTAAAAAATGATGCATTATTGTACTCCCTTTATGAATATATTGGAGAGAAATACCAGCCGGGCTATCCTTATGCCATTTATCTTTTCTTCGGCAGCTACGATGTACCCACCAAGGGAAAAGACAAGGAGAATCAGTGGGAATCCGAGGAGGTCTATCAGTTCCTGATCGGTACCATCGGTCCGGTCACGGGAGACTATGAGGTTGGGAGACCGGAAGCGGGGTTTTTATATCCGGCATTTGCCAACCACAGCACAGATATTGACGGTATTAATATCTATCAGTCGGAGGAAGGTTCACACCTGTTTGCTGAAATTTTAGGCGTGTTGGCTTGACAGACAGAGATTTCTCCCCTATAATACGCACTGGAACAAAGTAAATCTCGATTACAAAACCCGTAAGGGCAGTGGATTTTTCAAGATTTTGATCTTATTTTCGCCACACAGCAGAAATGTTGTGTGGCGTTTGTTGTATAAGGAGCAGAAAATGAACCAGAATTATATGAAAGAAAAGAAAATATTTCCCCTTGTGATGTCCATGGCACTTCCCATGATGCTTTCCATGGCATTCAATTCCCTCTATAATATCGTGGACAGTTATTTCGTGGCAAAGCTCAGTGAGGATGCCATGACAGCGCTTTCCCTGGTCTATCCGGCACAGAATCTGCTGACTGCTGTGGCGGTGGGCTTCGGGGTGGGGGTCAATGCCATGATTTCCTTCTATTTGGGAGCACAGAATCAGGAAAAAGCGGATAAGACGGCGACCCAGGGAATGGTGCTGGGGGTATTGCACGGTGTGCTGCTCATGCTGCTGTTTCTCTGTGGAATGAATTGGTTCCTGGGGATGTTCACGAAAAGTGATGCGGTGCGGGCGCTGGGCATGGAATATTCCAATGTAGTGTTCCTGTTTTCCGTCATTGTGACCGGGGGCATCACACTGGAGAAAATATTCCAGGCGGTAGGCCGGATGCGGGCTACCATGGTCAGCATGATCGCCGGATTTGTCACGAATATCGTACTGGATCCGTTGTTGATCTTCGGCATCGGACCTTTTCCCCGGATGGAGATCGCCGGAGCGGCGCTTGCCACCGGCATTGGACAGGTGATCACGTTACTGGTATATCTCATCTATTATGTGGCGGATCCTCTGCCGGTGAAGCTTCATAAAAAATATCTGCGTCCGGGAGGGGATATCTGCGGCAAGACTTACGGTATCGGCATTCCTGCGACCCTGAATATGGCACTGCCTTCTCTGCTGATCTCCGCGTTGAACGGTATTCTGGCAGCTTATTCCGGAGCCTATGTACTGGTGCTGGGAGTTTATTACAAGCTGCAGACCTTTATCTATCTGCCCTCGAATGGTATCATTCAGGGCATCCGCCCCTTGATCGGCTATAACTACGGTGCCGGAGAGAGAAAGCGTGTGGAGCAGATCTATCATCTGACACTGGAACTGACAGCGGGGATCATGGCTGCCGGTACAGTGCTATGCTGGCTGATCCCCGGAGGACTGATCGGACTGTTTACCGAGAATCCGGAGACCATCACCATCGGTATCACGGCACTGCATATTATCAGCCTGGGCTTTATTCTGTCCGCTGTGTCGGTGACCGGCTCCGGAGCCCTGGAGGCACTGGGACGGGGGATGGCTTCCCTGGTGATCTCTGTGATGCGGTATGTGGCGGTGATCATTCCTGCGGCATTTGTCTTAAGCCGCCTCATCGGTGTCACCGGTGTATGGTGGGCGTTCGTGTGCACCGAGAGCGTGACCGCAATGGTGGCGTATGTGCTGTACCGGAAGGTGTGGAAGAGAGCGTAAAGCCGTCTCCGTACAAATCGACGGGTGAGCTGATGTATACACAAGATATTGTACTCGATAATTGACTTCCCCCACAAAGTGTTGTAGAATAGACCGTGATAGGTTTTAACAGCAACTGTGCCGGGAAAAGGACAGCTGCTAATGGGGACATGAGATTAAGGGGGTACATAAGATGTTTCAGGTAATCAAACGAGATGGTTCCAAAGCAGATTTTACACTGACGAAGATCAATGATGCCATTATGAAGGCTTTTACTGCGACGCAGATGAGCTATAATAATGACATTATTGATCTTCTTGCGTTACGTGTGACCGCAGATTTCCAGAAAAAGGTGGAAAATGATGAGATCCATGTAGAAGATATCCAGGACAGTGTGGAGCGTGTACTGGGACAGGCCGGCTATGAAGAGGTGGCGAAGGCATATATTCTGTACCGCAAGCAGCGCGAGAAGATGCGGACCATGAAGTCCACGATCCTGGATTATAAGGATGTGGTCAACAGCTATGTCAAAGTCGAGGACTGGCGAGTGAAGGAGAACTCCACAGTAACTTATTCCGTAGGTGGACTGATCTTAAGCAATTCCGGTGCGGTAACGGCAAACTACTGGCTGTCCGAAATCTACGACGAAGAGATCGCCGAGGCACACCGCAATGCGGATATCCATATCCATGATCTGTCCATGCTGACCGGTTACTGCGCGGGATGGTCCTTAAAGCAGCTGATCAAGGAAGGACTGGGCGGCATCACCGGCAAGATCACTTCTGCTCCGGCGAGACACTTATCCGTGCTGTGCAACCAGATGGTGAACTTCTTAGGGATCATGCAGAACGAATGGGCAGGAGCACAGGCTTTTTCCTCTTTTGATACCTACCTTGCTCCTTTTGTAAAAGTAGATCATTTAAGCTATCCTGAAGTGAAAAAATGCATCGAAGCATTTATTTACGGTGTGAATACACCTAGCCGCTGGGGTACCCAGGCTCCTTTTTCCAATATTACACTGGACTGGACGGTGCCCGATGATCTGGCAGAGCTGCCGGCGCTGGTAGGCGGCGTGGAGATGGATTTCAAATACAAGGATTGTAAAAAGGAAATGGACATGGTAAACAAGGCATTCATCGAGACCATGATCGAGGGTGACTCCAACGGCCGCGGTTTCCAGTATCCGATTCCTACTTATTCCATCACGAAGGATTTTGACTGGTCCGACACAGAGAACAACAGACTGTTATTCGAGATGACCGCAAAATACGGTACGCCGTATTTTTCCAACTATATCAATTCCGATATGCAGCCCAGCGATGTCCGCAGTATGTGTTGCAGACTGCGTCTGGATCTGCGGGAACTGCGTAAGAAGACCGGAGGCTTCTTCGGTTCCGGCGAGAGCACCGGAAGCGTGGGTGTTGTCACCATCAATATGCCCAGGATCGCATATCTGTCTGCCAATAAGGACGAATTCTACGCAAGACTGAATCATATGATGGATATTGCTGCGAGATCCCTGAAGATCAAGCGCGGTGTCATTACAAAGCTGTTAAATGAGGGACTGTATCCTTATACTAAGCGGTATCTGGGCACCTTTGAGAATCATTTTTCCACCATTGGTCTGATCGGCATGAACGAGGTGGGCTTAAATGCCAACTGGCTGAGAGCGGATATGAGCGATCCGAGAACTCAGGAGTTTACCAAGGAAGTACTGAATCATATGAGAGAGCGCCTGTCAGATTATCAGGAGCAGTACGGAGACCTTTACAATCTGGAAGCGACTCCTGCGGAGAGTACCACATACCGTCTGGCCAAGCACGACAGAAAGCGCTGGCCCGGTATCAAGACGGCAGGAAAGCCCGGAGATACTCCTTACTATACGAACTCTTCCCATCTGCCGGTGGACTATACTGTGGATATTTTCGATGCACTGGATATTCAGGATGAATTGCAGACCCTGTATACTTCAGGCACGGTGTTCCATGCGTTCCTGGGAGAGAAGCTTCCCGACTGGAAAGCAGCGGCTTCCCTGGTGCGGACGATCGCTTCCAATTACAAGTTGCCATATTATACGCTGTCGCCGACCTATTCCATCTGTAAGGAACACGGTTATCTGGCTGGAGAGGTGAAGGTATGTCCTCATTGTGGGGCGAAGACCGAGGTGTACAGCCGAATCACCGGTTACTATCGTCCGGTGCAGAACTGGAATGATGGTAAGTTACAGGAATATGCCAACAGAACGGAGTATGACATTGACCATTCTTCCTTAAAGCGTCCCACCAGAAGTGTGGTAACGCTGTCCAATTTTGCGGAGGACGTGGAAGTGAAGGTGGAGCAGCCGCAGGATATCAAGTATCTGTTCACGACCAAGACCTGCCCGAACTGCAAGCTGGTGAAGGAATATCTGAAAAATGTGCCCTGCGTGACCATCGATGCGGAGGAGAACATGGAGTTGGCAAGACGTTACGGCGTAATGCAGGCACCGACACTGGTGGTAGTAAACGGCGACAGCCATAAAAAATATGTAAATGCTTCAAATATCAAGAAGTACGTTGACCAACTGACATTAGTTGGGGTAGAATAGATACAGGTCAGGAGGCATCGCCCGAAGGCGGTGCCTTTTCTGCGGTTATTACAGATACACCGCAGAGGGAAAATTACACAATTGAGAAAATAAAATGCAATAAAAATGATTGCAGAACGGAGGAAATATGATCAACAAACTGATCACTCGAATCAAAGAAACCAACGCACCGATCGTGGTAGGACTGGATCCTATGATGAAATTTGTGCCGGAATATATTAAAAAGGCGGCTTTCGCTGAGCATGGTGAGACCCTGGAAGGTGCCGCAGAAGCAATCTGGCAGTATAACAAGGGTATTGTGGATGCAATTTATGATCTGGTACCCGCTGTGAAGCCTCAGGTAGCAATGTATGAGCAGTTCGGCATTCCCGGTATGGTGGCATTTAAAAAGACCGTGGATTATTGTAAAGAAAAAGGTCTGATCGTCATCGGCGATATCAAACGTGGTGATATCGGATCCACTTCCGAAGCATATGCAGTAGGACATCTGGGAAAAGTACAGGTAGGTAGCAGGAGCTATTACGGTTTTGATGAGGATTTCGTGACCGTGAACCCTTATCTGGGATCCGACGGTGTGAACCCTTTTGTGAAGATCTGTAAGGAAGAGAAAAAGGGCATTTTTGTACTGGTGAAGACTTCCAATCCCAGTAGCGGCGAATTTCAGGATCAGTTAATTAATGGCAGACCGCTGTATGAGCTGGTAGGAGAAAAGGTCGCAGCCTGGGGAGCTGACTGCATGGGCGATTCTTACAGCTATGTAGGTGCTGTGGTAGGTGCAACCTATCCTGAGCAGGGAAAGGTACTTCGTAAGGTAATGCCCAAGGCATTTATCCTGGTGCCCGGTTACGGCGCACAGGGCGGTAAGGGTGCAGACCTGGTACACTTCTTCAATGAAGACGGACTGGGTGCCATCATCAACTCCTCCCGTGGCATCATTGCTGCATACCAGCAGGAGAAGTATGCACAGTTCGGTGAGCAGAATTATGCAGATGCTTCCCGCGCGGCCGTGCTGGATATGCGTGAGGATATCGCACAGGCACTGGCAGCACGCTAAAGACGCGCATTTCCACGTTTAACCGGCGCGTGGGGATAGGCTTATGCGTTTGACGGCATAATATACAAAGGTATGGGGTGTCCGCAAGCGGACAGATGGGAGAACAAAGGATGAGAGAAAAACTATATATTACCTTCCATTCGGAGGATGAAATCAGACATTTTGTGGATACCTGCAATGAATTTGATGATGCGATCGATATCCGTATTCAGAAGACCGCAATGGATGCAAAGTCTCTTTTGGGAATGCTTCTGATGAAGACGGAGGAACCGCTGGAGATTGAATACGCCTGCTACGATGATGAGGATAATTACGAAGAGTTCAAGCAGGCTATTCTGGAAAAGTATGATGCGAAAGTCGTACCGGCATCGGAAAAATCTGCTGATAATAAAATTGTTTGAAAAAATTAAAAAATTCTATTGACATTTTCACCTGCAGCAGTTAAAATACATACTGTTGCAGGCGAAAACCTGTGAATGTACGTGTAGCTCAGCTGGATAGAGCGTCTGGCTACGGACCAGAAGGTCGTGGGTTCGAATCCTGTCACGTACATCTAAGGCCCCGGAGATGATGTCTCCGGGGTTTTTGTATTTCATTTTAGAAAAGTTTTAGAAATACTTCCCACTCCGTATATTTACGTAGTACTTATGTCATGCTAAAATAATGAGGTAAATGGAGGAAGCTGTATTAGTATGAACAAACAGGATTTTATAGACCGGCTGCGGATGGCACTGAACGGACGTGTGTCCCCCGGCTTGGTTATGGATAATGTCAATTATTACGAAGACTATATTAATACGGAGATTCGGAAGGGCCGTACGGAAGAGGAAGTACTGGAGAGCCTGGGAGATCCGAGACTGATTGCGCGTACGATCATTCAGACCAATGGTGGTGATAATCGGTCCGGCTATCGTAATACCGTCTATGGAAACGGAGAATACAGAGAAGCAGCAGGATCGACGGTACATCACAGTTATAACGGAGACGGCAATGGCGAATATGGCACCCATCGGAGTAAAATGGCAGATGTATTAGCGAAGCTGCCGGTCTGGGTCTGGATTATTCTGGGGATCCTTGTGGTGGTACTGGTGATCAGCGCGGTATTTTCAGTACTATCCTTCCTGGCACCGGTATTGATCCCGATTCTGGTAGTACTGTTTTTGGTAAAACTGTTTCGAGACTGGCTGAACTAGTAACTATTCAGAGCCGTTAAATATAACCGAAGGGATGTCGAATGCTTGCATTCGTAAGAACCGTCGGTTATATTTATTTGGCGATTTAGCCTCTATGAGCAAAAGGAAAGCCTCGAAGAGGCGATTTTGCGAATGGGCTCTGAATAGAGTTAATTACCACGTAAAGAGCCATCAGGGGGAAGCTGATGGCTCTTTTGAGGGGAGTATAAATAATACATAAGGGTGCAAATAGAATCATGAAGGGTTCTTCTATTCACATTTATGATTATAGTACTAATGTCACAAAAATGCAAGATAAAAATTGGTTCTAAAGTACCATAAATTTAAAAGCATATTTTTGTGAAAAATAGACATACTACTCCTGTAACTAAAAATCCTGTTAGGAGGTCACAGATATGTCTAATAATTACGATCAGAACAACGAGAACAAGTATAGTAACTCTTATGACGAGAACCAGAACTCTCAGAATAAGCAGAGCAGTAAGAATCAGAACAAGAATCAGAGTAAGAACCAGAATAGGGATCAGAGCGAGAATAAGGAGCAGAATAAGAACTGCTAGTTTTGTGCATAAGAAGTCAGGGGCGTTCGCAGGAATGCCCCTATTTACATATTTTTGGAATGCATATATAATGTTCCTATGTTTGATTGAGATACGGAGGAACGAATGAGACGTTTTGAATTGATCGCCCCCTGCCATTTCGGTATGGAATCGGTGCTTAAGAGAGAGATTACAGATCTCGGATATGATATTACGGATGTGGCAGATGGCCGTGTGACTTTTTTCGGTGATGAAGAAGCTTTATGCAGAGCTAATATTTTTCTGCGCACAGCGGAGAGAATTCTGATCAAGATCGGAAGCTTTCACGCAGAGACATTTGAGGAACTGTTTCAGGGAACGAAAAGTCTGCCTTGGGAAGATTACATTCCTAAGGACGGTAAGTTCTGGGTAGCGAAAGCGGCCAGCGTAAAGTCCAAATTATTCAGTCCTTCGGATATCCAGTCTATTATGAAAAAAGCCATGGTGGACCGGTTGAAATCACAATATGAAATCTCCTGGTTCCCGGAGGATGGTGCAAGCTTTCCGGTCAGAGTGTTCCTTATGAAAGACGAAGTGACGGTGGGACTTGACAGTACCGGAGAATCCCTGCATAAGAGAGGATACCGGAAGCTGACGGCAAAAGCGCCCATTGCGGAGAACCTGGCAGCATCGCTGATCATGCTGACTCCCTGGAACGGAGGAAGGATCCTGGTGGATCCTTTTTGCGGAAGCGGTACGTTTCCGATAGAAGCAGCCATGATGGCGGCCAATATGGCCCCCGGCAGGAACCGGAGCTTTACGGCAGAAGAATGGCCACATATTGTAGGAAAGAAAATATGGTATGATACCTGCGATGAAGCGGAAGAGATGGTAGACCTGTCAGTGGAGACGGATATCCAGGGATATGATATTGATGAGGATATGGTAAAAATAGCCCGGGAAAATGCGCGTATGGCCGGTGTGGATAAGCTGATCCATTTTCAGAGAAGAGGCGTGGAAGATCTCCATCATCCGAAAAAGTATGGATTCATTATAACTAATCCGCCCTACGGAGAACGATTGCAGGATAAGAGCCAGATGCCGGCACTTTACCGTACCATAGGGGAACGTTTTCGTGAACTGGACTCCTGGAGCATGTATCTGATCACTGCTTACGAGCAGGCAGAGAAAGATATCGGACGGAAAGCAGACAAGAACAGGAAGATATATAACGGAATGATGAAAACCTATTATTACCAGTTTTTGGGACCGAAGCCGCCGAAGAGAAGAGAAATATAACCTTTCATGAAGAAACGATTGCAAATCAGAGATCAAAAACAAAATAGGAAGGTGACATTGGTCCTCTGGCTCCTGTTGGGAACATTTTCCATGGTAGCAATGCTATGGACAGCAGCGCACAAGACGGTGGTGATTTCCGCACGAAGCCAGGAGCAGGGAGAACTGGTCCCGGAATACCGGACGGAACAGACCGGAGAGATGCAGCTACCCATGCAGACGGATCAAAAAGCCGACAGGCAGATCTGTATACCACTGGAATCGGGGACGAAAGCGGAGAATGTAGTGGTGGAAAACCATTACATGGAGAAGGAACTCTGGATCTACATAGAAAACGGAAGAAAAGCATTCTATAAGGAACGGAGGATCACAGGAGATCTGAATCCTGTGGAAAAAGGAATCTGCGAGGCACAGAACGAAGGTGTACTGCTGAGACTTTCGATGCGGGAAGTGCTGGAATATCACAGCACTCTGGAAGAAGGAAGTTTATGGGTCGATTATGTCAGCCCCAAGGAACTCTATGACAGGATCGTGGTATTGGATCCTGTGGGAGGCGGCAGAGATCTCGGTGTGACGGCTTCCGGCTGTCAGGAAAAAGAAGTGGCGCTCAGTGTTGCCAGACAGACAGCCCAGCTGATGGAAGACCGGCAGGTGAAGGTATATCTTACCCGTACAGAGGATATCGATGTTACGAAAGAGGCAAGAAGGCAGTTCGCCGACTGGGTTGGAGCAGATCTGTATCTGGAGATCGGATTGTCGTCAGATCCGGAGAATACGTCGGTCTATGGGATCAGCGGAGAATATAATGATGAATATTATATTCCGGAGTTCGGCAACCTTCAGTGGGCCGATTGCGTTACAAGGCAGGTTACGGTGGCAGCCAGCAATCGGGCAGTGGGACTTTTCCCGGCAACAGAGGAAGATGTCCTGTGGGAGATCGCAATCCCGTCAGCCAGAATCTCTTTGGGGTATGTGACGAACGCTGCTGAGAGACAACTGCTGATACAGGAAGACTATCAAAAAAAGCTTGCACAAGGTATTGCGGAAGCTATTAACGAGGTTTATACTAATACGCAATGATGGATCATATGCGGTGAGGAGTGGAATATGCAGGGAAGAATCGTATTTGCAACCGGCAATGCCGGTAAGATCAAAGAGATCCGAATGATCATGGAGGACACCGGAATGGAGGTGGTATCCATGAAAGATGCGGGGATTATGGCAGATATTGACGAGAACGGAAAAACCTACGAGGAAAATGCTTTGATCAAGGCCAGAGCGGTGGCGGCGTTTACGAATGACATCGTCATGGCGGATGACTCCGGACTGGAGATTGACTATCTGAATAAGGAACCGGGGATATACTCTGCAAGATATCTGGGAGAGGATACTCCTTATTCTGTGAAAAACGCAAATCTGATCCAGAGACTGGAAGGGGTGCCGGAGGAACAACGGACAGCCAGATTCGTGTGTGCCATTGCCGCTGTTTTACCGGACGGAAGAGAACTGACGACCCGCGCTGCGATTGAGGGCAGGATCGGATATGATGAAAAAGGGAAGAACGGATTCGGATATGACCCCATTTTCTATGTACCGGAGTTCGGAAAGACAACCGCGGAACTTACAGAAGAAGAGAAGAACCAGGTCAGTCACAGAGGAAAAGCGCTGCAGCTGATGAAAGAGGAACTTAAGAAATATGAAAATATTGATCGTAAGTGACACCCATAAAAAGAACGAGAATTATTTCAAAGTGCTGGAAATGCATCATCCGGATATGGTGATCCACTGCGGTGATGCGGAGGGGAGTGAGTATGCCCTGTCTGCTGCTGCAAAATGCCCGGTATATATTGTGCTGGGGAATAACGATTTTTTTTCGGATCTGCCCAGAGAGATCACCCTGGATATCGGACCCTATAAGGTATGGGTGACTCATGGACATAATTATTATGTCTCCATGGGGAATGAGACGATCAAAAAAGAAGCCATTGATCGTGGTGTGGATATTGTATTGTATGGACATACACACCGCCCGGTGATCGATATCGATGACGATATCATTGCGGTGAATCCCGGAAGCCTGTCTTATCCAAGACAGGAAGGACGTCAGCCGTCTTATGCCATTATGGAGATCGATAGAGAGGAAAAAGTACATTTTACCATTGCATATCTGCGATAATGGTTCCGGTGTAAAACACGTAGTACAGACGTAGGAGTTCTGCAACTTTTCTCTTGACAGATAGAAAAAAACTAGGTTATAATTACACCTGCGTTGTCGGAGGTTCCGATGTGACGCAGCCTCGGGGTGTGGCTCAGCTTGGCTAGAGCACCTGGTTTGGGACCAGGGGGTCGCAGGTTCGAATCCTGTCACCCCGATGCGTAACTTGAGTTTTGTGTTTATTTTTCAAAAAATTAGTACAAAACTGTTGACAAATGATGTCGGATAAGTTACAATATGCTTCGTCGGTTTGCTAATGCAGATGACTGACAGATATGTGTTCGTAGCTCAGCTGGATAGAGCAACGGCCTTCTAAGCCGTGGGTCGGGGGTTCGAATCCCTTCGAGCACATGCGCGTTCCTGCGAGCGATGTTAGCGCTCTAAATGGTACGATAACATCTCTATGGTGGGTATAGCGCAGTTGGTTAGCGCGCCAGATTGTGGCTCTGGAGGCCCAGGGTTCGAATCCCTGTATCCACCCTGTTGCGGTAGCAACTATCATTGTTGGGCTATCGCCAAGCGGTAAGGCACAGGATTTTGATTCCTGCATTCGTTGGTTCGAATCCAACTAGCCCAGCTTGCTTAAAAATTAAATTATGGGATACTAGCTCAGTTGGTAGAGCACTTGACTTTTAATCAAGTTGTCGGGGGTTCGAATCCCCCGTGTCTCACTAAGAACTTTTTATTATATGTTTTAATATAAATAAAAAGTAAGGACTTCCAGAGATGGAAGTCCTTTTTCGTTGTATCTCAATTTTTCTGAAGCAACCGGAGCCAGGAAAAGAAATTGTAATACATTTCAAAATGTATCTCACGAATCAAAACCGGTTTTCCTGATCAGCGCCGCAGCCATTCAACATTGAGATACATTACACATGGAGCAAAGAAGCGCGAAGCGAACAATTGACTTTATAAAAAAGATTCGCTTCAAATTCTGACTTTGACCAGAAGTAGCAAAAACCATCCACAGGATCAACGACTACATATTCATCCAATGTTATAGTAAATTCTTTTATATCCATAATTCCTCCTTAATACCCAGCCTGAAAAAATACTGGATCTAATCTGTATATATCGCTGTGCAACATCTTAGCTTGTTGGGCGAGATGTAAATACATTTTAGTTGTTGCATAATCACTATGTCCCAACATCATACGCAAAAACTCCAAATTGCCACCGCCAATAATAAAAGACGTTGCAAATGTGTGTCGGAGCAGGTGCGGATGCAGCCGATCTATACTGGCTCTCTTTTTTAATCTGGCAAAAACCATTTTCACAGACGTTTCTGTTATCGGTTCAGCTGTTCCAACCTGAGCAAACACCGGAAAATCATCTTCCGGTGTGTAAGCCCGATATTTGATCAAATAATGGTAAAGCATCCGTTTCAACTTCGGACACAGGAACACTGTCCGGAATTTATCCCCTTTACCTTTAATCGTCAGGTAATTGAGTTTGAAATTGATTCCCTTAAATGTCAGAGACACCACATCACCGAGACGAAAACCAGCATCCAGCATTAAATGGATAATGCAAAGGTTACGAAGTCCGGATTCTGTTTTATCATTATAACAACCGTCAATTTCATCAACTTCCCATTGCGTAAGAGGTAGCACCGGAGCATTGTCTTTTTTCAGAAATTTTACTTTCCGGAGAACATCAGCAGAACAATACCCTTCATCAATGCAATAGTTTAAAAACACCTTTGCTGCTCTGAAATAAGTATTGATAGAAGTATTTTTACATCCTGTCCCCCGGAGCTGGGAAAGATATGCAAGCACCAACTCCCGAGAAATTACATCACACTCGATCAGATCGGATGCTGATCCAATCCGATCTGACAGAAAATCAACAAATTTCTGCACATTAAACCGATAATATACAATAGACTGTTCAGAGCAGTAGGACTCATGATCGACCAAAAACAAATTAAAAGCCATTTGAACATTCATAAAAACCCTCCTTATCTGGAGATAAAACATAACCTTGCAACATTCACCTTTACATTTCGGTTTTTCCATGTTATAACAAGATTAGGAGAAAATTATATCTCCGGTATCTTTATCAATAAACATCAAATTGCTGGAACGCTTAACCGCGTTTTCCATCGTATCCGCTAATTCATCGGAATTGAATTGGCGGATTTTTTTCTCTTTAAAACGAATTGCATCTTGCACATCATTATCATTCATCATACAGAGAGCTTCAAAGCAATCTCGCAAAGGTGATTCTTCATTGATTCCGCGTGTGTAAATTCCGTATGTAATAGCAGCCTTTACAGCCCGAGCTTTTACAACTTCACTATTCATTTTTCTGGTATATGTCCGCACAAGCGCTTGATCTTCCGGCGGCACAAACGAATCTGTAATTTTACAATTACGAAGAGCTTTCCAAAATGCGCAATAATCGCGGCGCGATTTTACTTTATTATTTTTTCCGGGTTCATATAATTCTACCAGACGAAAAACTTTACTGGTCAAATAATCACAGATCAATTTCCGGTTATCTAAAAAATCATAAATCCTGCGACTGGTCAAGTCGTTCGAATAATCAAAAAAAGGAATCAGCTCATATGTTTTTGTATGCCTGCGCATCGTCTGAAACTCAACATTCATAATCAAATTCACAGGCGGAGTAAGAAGATCAGCAAGTTTGTGCAAATCGTCTGTAGATATATCCTCTTCATTTGCCAAAATCCGGCGGCATTTCTCAACATAGTGTTTCTGTCTACCAAATTTCGCGTAATACTGCAAGCGACCATAATCTAAAGCTTTCCAACTATGTTTTAAGAAAGCATATTCATAGCAGTACAGATCATAACGATTAATCAAACCATTAAACAACCACACTTTAAAAAACCAAGGCTTGTAACCTTTTTCAACCACTTCCTTAGATTTCAAGTAGATTCTAATAAAAACCTTTTGAGAACGCTTTCCAAGTGCTAAGTAGTCTATTTCATAATCCTCAGCCCCCTTTTTACTGGTGTGCAGGAGAGCATCACGAAAACGATCAACCCGCATCTTGTAGAAGTTTTCCGGAGTAAAGAACTTTTCCGGATTTTTTAAGTAATTGGAATGCCAACAATAATCAATTCGATTCTCCTGAGTGAATTGGATATCCAATCCAAAATAATCCGCTATAGCCTGTACATATTCAAAAGAGCGTTCATAAGCAAGTTTTACACCATACATCCAAAGCATATATGACCGGATCTGAACAACACATTCACAGGTTACGGACTCACCGTTATCCTGTGACCGCGGAACTTTTGGAGCTAAAAAGATATCAAACAGCTCAGGACACTCAAGCATCACATTGTAAAATCCAGCGTACCGAAAAGGTTTATAATTTAGTGTACCGGGTAAACCATCGAAGTAAAATGACACACCTGACGAGTAATCATTTAAACGTTCCCATTCCATACCCAGTAATTCAAACCGCTTGCGAAAGTGCTTTACCTTAAGATCTTTCGATCCTGCGGTAAAATCTTGTTTAAATTTGACGGAATAATAAAATGTATCAATGTTATGCAGAAATTTTTTTTGTTTAAAGTCAAACCAGTAGTTGTTTTCGACTTCGTCGAACTCCTGAAAAACGAAAGAATTTTTGATATATAATTTATCGAGCAAACTACCACCTTCCATATAAAAATATTTTTTCGTAGAATCGCGATTCTACGAAATGACAAAATCAGTCTCAAATGCAGTATCGTAGCGGGTTTTAGGATTTTGATTGAGTGTTTTTCAGACCACGTATTACAGCCCCGTGGTCACACCCCGGGCAAGCCGCGCCGCGGGTCCCCCTTAATCCCCCGCGTCACAGCTTACCCGGGGCGTGCCGAACTTCGTTTGTATCTCAAAAAAATTTCCTGGTGCCGGAAACTGCAGGAAAAATGAGATACACAAAATAAGTCAAGACAACTGTTTCTGATCCGGCGCGGAGAAAAGAGCATAAGTATCATAGATACCGCTATAACGTTTCTTGAACATAAAAAACTCAGATCCGACCTTTTGCTTCATCGGGTACCAGACTTTCACAGCCACGAAGAGCTTCCCACCAAAGAGCAGGGAAAAAATTTTACCAGCCACACCGAAATTAGAAACCTTCCTGTGAATCCATTCATATTCGATCAGGGAACGGATCTGACGGTCAAGCATCCGGTCAAACTGTGCGACAAGGATAACTTCATAACCCAGTTTCCGGTGCTGGGTGAAAAATGCACACCATGCAGCGCGGTTTTTCTGTCCCCAGTCCCGGGCATTGAACATAATCTGGCACTCGTCTATGACCAACAAAATTTCTCCTTCTTTTACCCTGCGCCCGACATACTCGGAATAGTTTTTTGAAAAGTTAATAAGCCGATCAACCGTCAGATCGGAGTTATCTATGTACAGATAATGACCTTTCGGGTTCTGGATACAACTAAAATCCGTTTGAAAATTTCCGATAATCGGCGCATTTTTATATTTCATCCAATTTAAAAGGCGGGACGCAAGGTGCAGGGACTTTCCAGCACCCGGAGTCCCACTATATAAAGAAATCATGTTTTCCCCTTTCTGTATCTCAAATCTTTCTGCAGCAATAAAGCCAGGAAAAGAAATTGAGATACAATCTATTTAAGTGAATGGAATCCATTCACCAAGAATCTTCACACCGGAAATAGCAAACTGCGACACTACCCAAGGAACCACAGCAAGAAGCCATGCGCTGCCAATTGTCACAAAAGCGTCAACAGGCACGAAATAATTAATAGCTGCCAGATAGTCACTGACTTCCTCCGCCTGAATGAAAGCAAGGAAAGGACTCTCCGGAAGGATGCCGCAAAGAAAACCAACTAGAACGATCACAACGACACCTGCTACAGATATGAAAAAAGGTCTAAGCATAGATACAGACATAAAAACACCCCCTAACCACCCATGCGTTGTACAAATGTAGTAAATTTAACCGTTAAAAAAAACAGCCCAATGATAAAAAAGATAGTCAACCCCCAACGGAAAATCTTAATATATTTCCAGTAATCAGCCATATCCACCTTAACCACCCAGGTATAATTGACAGCTTTAAAAGTGTACTTAAACTCAAACACAGGCGCTTTCTTATCCGCTTGCATGGATTTAATCAACTCCATCATGTCCCAGGGGATACAGAAAGGAAATAGACGCTTCCAGTTTCCGGCTTTACCTGCAGTAGAAGGAATATCCGGTTCAATAAGCTCTCCGGTATCGGGATCAATAAGCTTACCAGTATCGGGATCAATATCATATCCGGTATCCGGATCAATATAACGTCCGGTGTCAGGATTAATCATCGGATTTTTAGATGGGTCTTTTCCCGGAACGTCAGACTCTGTATCTTTTTCAGTGTCTTTTTCAGAATCTTTCTCCGTAGAATCTGGCTTTTTGATAGGAATAATAGGAATAGCAACCGGAAGTTTGTCTTTATTATTGTCTTTCTTCTTTTTTTCCTTATCGTCCTTGTTATCATTATCTAAGTTATAACGAGTATTCCACGCATCTTCTTCCGCGTCTGTTGTTGCTTTATCATTTACAATATCTTTCCATATATCCCAGTTGGTCTTATAGCCGACACCCGGAACATATACCGTGTTATCGTCTACAGTTTTAACTTTTGCATAATCATTTACAGATGTACCGTCAGCACCAGCAAACACCCCATTATGGACAATCCAAGAATAAGAAGACAATGAATAGATTTTCTCGTCCGAATAATATAAGCCGTCTGAAAATTTAATACCATAAGTAGCCCCAGTTTGAGTACCATCAGAAAATTTAAAAACGAGGTCTCCCAAATCAATAGCGCGATCAAATTCTGTAATATAAATAACCTTACCATCCGTAAAAATATCTAACATATTTCCATTGCCAAACCAACCATACTCCGGTACATCTTTAGCAGACGTACCACAAACAGCCGCTATAATAGCCGCCGCCGCTTCAAACGATTCAATTTCGGAACAGCCACCGCCCGAAGTATCTGACGCAAAAGTTGGCAAAACCTTAGCCAACAACTCCGACAGCTTTTCCGACATTTTTGCCCCGGCACTCGTAACCGTGTTAGGAAGATTCTTCAACTCGTCAAAAACGGCTTTGTTGACTACCTCGACAGGAAGTGCAGCAACCTTTGCTTTATTTTCCACCCATGTACAGAAGTTATCCCATACCTGTTTACCAGATACACGGTCAGACTTTGTGTAATAATCATCTTTCAAACCAAAATCCATTCCAGTTTCCGCAAAGAGTCCGCTCATAAGATCAAAATATGTATAGTAAAAATATTCCTCAAGCCCGGTAGCATAAGCGTTCTGGTAGCTGGCAAAAATAACAGATACCATAATACCAACCGCAACCAGTACAGGAAGGGTATGAATGCGGCAGAACTTCCGGACACGCTGGAAGCGGTTTTTCGTCCGGTTTATGAACTTACGAAGATCAAATTTTTTCCTTTTTTGAAAATTAGTCATGGATGTTCCCTTTCCATGTATCTCAAATCTTTCTGCAGATAATCCGGATCAGCGCCGCAGCGTTAAACCAATGAGATACAAAAAAGGGCAAGGGCACAAATCCCTTACCCTCGTTTGAGTGATAACCAACTTTCTGCAAAGACTAAGCCTGAGCAGTAAGCTTTTTAAATACCTTGATACCAACGGTAACAGCTAAAACTGTACCGATGATAACCAACGCAAAAGGAACTGCAGCGGTAATCATATCAGATGCACCTGTCTGCACCTGCTTAAAAGCACTTGTCATTGCTGTCTGGATGCCAGAAAGATCCATTGTTGGTGCTGTTGCCAATATTGTTGTCATAAGACACTCCTTTCTGATGGTCTAAGCCATCTTAAAAAATTTAGTTAACGCGAAAATCGCGTAGCCAATCGCCCATGCGATAAAGCCCAATGTAAAACCAAGTGCTATTCCAACCAAGAGAGAACCTACATAACTGCCGAAAAGATAATTTGAAAAAATCATACACACCTCTCAATCCCACTTCCGGGAAAGAATCGAAAAGAACAAAAGTCCTGCGATTATCCCGAGAGCAAATAACACTACAAAATTATATGTGACATCCTGCGACTGTTCCAGCTGGGTATCGTCTACCACCTGTGTAGATTCTTCTACTTCCGGAGTATCTTCCGGGGCATCTTCCGGAAAATGATCTTCCGGAAGTGCTGCTTCGGTCGAATCAACAGTTGCAAGGATATATTCAAACCCGTTATGACGGGCTATAACTAACATTACTTGTCACCCTTGCCGTTACCGTTTCCGCCATCTTTCAGCGAAATAACAGCAGCGCCAACAAAGTCCACATCCACCAGTTTAAGGACTGGCTTTCCATCTGATCCGACAGTCATCTCAAAAGTACCGTCGTAAATGCCGGGAACATAGCTGACTTTATGTAACTTGTCCTCCGAAAGAAACGATTTACCGCGTCTGGTTCCAGATACTCCGTCAGCGGAAACGGTAGGTTCTACCTGCTCCCCGTGTTCGCCGTAAAAAAGAAACTCCATGGATACACCCTTGACGGCATCCCTTGTTTCAGTTGCTTTCATGTCTACAAGTCCCGAGTAATACAGAAAAATTCTAAATTTATTCATCTTTAATCCTCCATCTGTCCGTTTAAATCAGCAGCTTTTTCTATCTGGCTTTTAAGCCGTTCTAATGTATGCTGCACTGTTAAAAAATCTCTGAAAAAATAATTTAATGTACGATATTGGTCAAACAACAACGCTTCCTTTTTACGCTGTTTTTCAATTTCTTTGTCAAGCCGTGCAAGTTCTTTCTTCCGCTCTGATTCACCTTTTTTTGCTTCGAGGATTATATTTTCAAATTTTTCGTTAAATCCATTCCCAGCCTGCTGTTCGATGTAATCATAAACTTCCTGCGTCAACCGCACGGATTTTGCTATACTTTTCTTTACCAGCGTTAAAACTCCTTTCTATATTCCGCGATCTGATCCAGAATCAACACCGTATGATCGGCTAAACCGTTCCGGATCTTACCGCCACTGTTTAAATACCAGGCCGCCTGCAATATATCTATCAGGCGGCGGCTCTCATAGCCCGGCACCCAGACCGCGCGCAGGGTATGACCGCATCCTATAACTTTATCTATCAGTACCAACCGATACCGATTGGGGGAGCATTTCTCGTAACTCCAACACAGATCCATCCCGCTACCTCTCAAAATCGCTATGCATATGTGCAAAAACTGCATTCCGTCTATGCATATCCTATGGATAAGCTGTTTATATCCCGGGATAACGCACCCCATCAAGTCCCCCGGGAGGTGAACTTGCTGGTGTGCTGTAGCGCGTTACCCCGGGATATAAACAAGCTTACCCACAAGGATACGCACAAGACTACAAAACTGCAGCTTTTACACATACACACAGCGACTACGGAGACCGCGGATATGTACCTTTGTTGTCCCCCCTCGTCAAACAATCGGTATAGATTGGTTTAGAAAAGACGCGGCTAAGGGTCTACAAAGGAGACGCGCGCGCTCTGGGCGCCGGGCTACGAGAGTTACCATCAGCCGGAGTATCAGCACAGGGCATATCGTCATAATCTTCATCAGGTGCGAAACAGCACTGTAACGGCTGTCTATGTTCAGGATCAAATGGGTCCGGATCACCAAAATAACGACAACGTAAACACTTAACCGGGACATCAACTGGAGCATCAACCGGGGAATCAACCGAAGCATCAACCGAGGAATCAACCAGAGCGTCAGCAGGAGAATCAACCGGAACATCAGCCAGTGCATCAGCCGGAGCATCAGCCAGAGAATCAACCGGAACATCAGCCAGTGCATCAGCCGGAGCATCAGCAAGGCAAGAAACAAGAGTAACTAAAAAACGAGCGAGAACTACAGCACAGTCATCACGATTAGAATAGGCAGAATCACGCACAGATTTAAGTGCATCCCATTGATTATCATCAGCATCAAGATGATCAAACAAAGCATCCTGTGCCGCTAAATATGCAGCATCAGCGGTTTCAAAATTTTTCAAATATTCAAGAAAACCATTAGTTATAGTAATTTCTAATTTCATGCCAGCACCTCCATGAAAATGTAATATAAATTATTTTGATTTTGTGTTATAATTGAGATAACTTTGAAAAAATGTATCACAAACCGTGTACCTCATATAAGCATAATACACTATTTGTAATACAAAATCAATAGGAAATTACACGGAAAGTGATAAAAAATATGGAGGTATAATGTTTATTGAAAAATTAGAAAAGATAATCAATGAAAAAAACATAACAATGAATCGCCTAGCAAAAAATGCGGGATTCAGTCAAACAAGCACAGACAGATGGAAAAAAGGAAGTCTACCAAGTGCAGAAGCACTAATAAAAGTATGCAAATACCTAAACGTATCCGCTGACTACCTACTAGATCTGGACACCGGAGCACCGCCCCCAATCCTAACCGATCAGGAACAAGAGCTGTTGGAACACTTCCGACAATGCAGTCCGGGAGAGCAGGACAGCATTTTACTACTGGCAAATGCCGGAGCGGCAAAAGCCGAACAAGAAAAAGAATCATCAAATTCAAAAAACGTAGGGTAAAAGATATCTAAATTGAAATAACATAGATTAGTAGAAATTTTTGAACTTAAAATCGAAAACAATAACATATAACACAAAAGATTCTTTTATTATGGTGAAAAAGACAAAGATAACTTTTAATCAAGTTGTCGGGGGTTCGAATCCCCCGTGTCTCACTGAAAGATCTATAGTGGTTTGCTATAGGTCTTTTTTTGTGCTAAGAAGTATACGAACTGTTTATTTTTATGGCATTTGGTATTGCAGCACCACTTCCATATGAGGCTATAGGACATGGGCTGTTGTTTGTGGATATTGCGATTGCAATGTATGATCTGGACAAGTTTAAGCGTATTAATGATATGTATGGACATTCGGCTGGAGATGAAGCATTAGTTGCGGTATCGGAAGCTGTGAGGTCCAGATTATGCGAGGACGAGATTCTGGTCCGCTGGGGAGGGGAAGAGTTTATCGTCATCATGAAACAGAATGAGCGGAGATTTGAGGAACATGCGCAGGAAATCCGCGAGGCTGTGGAACAGTTACAACTGGAAACCGTGTAGTGATGTACTGCAGCGAAATGGACTCCGCAGATAACGGTTATTGTGGATAAATCAGATGATAAAAGAATCCAAAAGGTATCATCAATCATACCTTTTGACCGGAACAACTTATGAGATAAAATAAAAAGGGAGCGGTGACGCTCCCTTTTTCCGACATGGAAGAATAGTTATTTGATGCAGTTCATGGTGGCATTTTCTGCATTTAGCTGTTTTTTGACACGCTGTTTCCAAATCATATACGTAACAATCAGTAAAATACCGGTTGTCAGCCAGGCAGCAGCATCGGCACTGCATACACCCACGTATCCAAAAGGCTTTGCGGCGATCAGGATAACCGCATAACGGCTGAACAGTTCAAGCACACCGCTGAGCATGGGAACCAGACCACGGTCTAAGCCCTGCAGACCATTACGGTATACAAAGATCCATGCCAGAGGCAGCATAAAAATACTTGCAATGTGCAGATACTGCATTGCTGCGTGCAGTGTCTGTTCAGATGGGTTGTGGATGAACCATCCGACCATCGTAGGTCCGGCAAGGCAGCAGAGCAGTGCGGCGGCTCCGGCTGCAAAGAAACATAAATAAAATGCATCTTTCATACCGCGGAAAATGCGGTCATGTTTTCCTGCACCGAGATTCTGTCCGCAGTAGGTTGCCATGGCTGTACCGAGTGTCGGCATGGTCTGGGTGGCAATGTTGCTGACTTTGGAAGCAGCAGTAAAAGCAGCTACCACGCTGGAACCAAACACGTTGACGGCACTTTGCAGGATCATGGTTCCGATTGCTGTGATGGAATAGTTTAAAGCCATCGGAATTCCCACAGACAGCATCCGGCGGATCTCATGAAAATCACAGTAATAATCTTCGCGTGTGGTCCGCAGGATGTCATGTTTGCGGAACATGACGATGAAACATAAAACTGCGGAAACCGCCTGCGAGATAACGGTGGCATAAGCGGCACCGGCAGTGCCGAGTTTTACCACAACAATAAGGAAGATGTCCAGAAAAATATTGAGACCGCTGGACAGGATCAAAAAATAAAGTGGTGTCCGGCTGTCACCGATCCCGCGTAAAATACCGGATGCTACGTTATATGCCATGGTAGCAAAGATACCGGCAAAGATGACCCGGATGTACCGGTTTGCCAGTGTGATGATATTTTCCGGAGTATTCAGCCACAGAAGCAGCTGGCGGGAAAACGCAACCGTAGGAACGGTCAGAATCATGGAAATTACAACCGTTAAAAGCAGTGAAAGTGCTACGTAATGACGGAGAAGCTTCATGTCTTTGGCACCGAATGCATGGGATACCATGACACCGAATCCCTGGGCAATTCCGTTGGCGAAACCGAGAACCAGAAACATCAGGCAGCCCGTAGAACCGACGGCGGCCAGTGCATCCTCCCCAAGATACTGGCCTACGATCACGGTGTCTACCATGTTGTAGAACTGCTGGAACAGATTTCCAAGCAGAACCGGAAGGGAAAAAAGAAGAATGATCTTCATTGGATTTCCGATCGTCATGTCTTTTCTCATAGTAAAATCTCCTTTACCTCTTATTCATTTGTAATTGTAGTCAAAGAAAGAGACTAACAGTAAGGATAGTCTCTTTTCGTGCGGGCAACAGGACTTGAACCTGCACGGTCTCCCACTAGAACCTAAATCTAGCGCGTCTGCCAATTCCGCCATGCCCGCAAGTTTATGTAGTTTTTGTATCTTTTATTATAGAAGATACTTTACTAACTATAACGACATTGTGTGCAGATGTCAATTACTTTTTGCTTAAAAAAATGACAAAATTATGGGAAAACTACTTGACGAATAGAAAAAAATATTGTATTGTATATTACGTGTTTTGCACAAGGGCTTATAGCTCAGCCGGTTAGAGCGCACGCCTGATAAGCGTGAGGTCGGTGGTTCGAGTCCACTTAAGCCCATATCCTACAGGATGTCTGGGATGACCGGACATCTTTTTTGTTTTATTGACAAGAAGAAAATATTATAAATAGGGGTTACAGTTCACAGATTACCCTGCAAACCGTAACAAATAAGGTACAAAGCATACAATACCCATTTTTTGTATATTGACAAAATATTTTATGAAGGTATAATACAAATTATCATTTGTATGATCCATTGAGGTAAATTGGTACGCAAATAATGTCAAAGGGGGCATGTTTACGTGCTTTTTTTTTGAAGCACTTTAACGTGCTACAGAGCTAATGAAGCAATGAGATAATACGATGAAATTACTAAATACTCAATAAGAGGTAGGAGAGAAGAACATGAGTAAATATCTAGTAAAACGTGTATTGTTAGCGATATTATCAATACTCATTGTAAGTGCCATTACGTTTTTCGTAATGAACCTGATTCCTGGTGGACCGTTTAATAAGGAGAAAGCGACCAGCAAGGAAGCACAGCAGGTATTGGAGGAAAGGTACAATCTGGACAAGCCGGTTCCGGAACAGTATGTATTGTATATGAACAATCTGCTGCATGGCGACTGGGGAGTTTCACTTCACAGTGGAAGAAATATCGGAACAGAGATTTCCAGAAAGTTTGCAGTATCTGCAAAATTAGGTGGAATTGCGGCAATTGTTGCCATTATCATCGGTGTGATATTGGGCAGTATCGCAGCACTTACAAGAAATAAACTGCCGGATCGTCTGATCGTATTTTTCACGACACTGGGTACGGCAATGCCGTCTTTTGTACTGGCAACGCTGCTTTTACTTGTATTTTGTTTAAAACTCGGATGGATTCCGGTATGGTCTTCGAGCAATCCGAATTATTTGCTCCCGATCATTGCACTGGCGGCATATCCGATGGCATATATTACGCGTCTGACAAAGACAAGTATGCTGGATGCGCTAAATCAGGATTATATCCGTACTGCAAGGGCAAAGGGCGTGCACCGGCTCAAAGTTATTTTTAAGCATGCGCTGAAAAATGCCCTGATTCCGGTTGTAACATATGTTGGTCCTATGGTTGCCTATATTCTGACAGGTTCCATGGTTGTGGAGAACATATTTACCATTGGTGGTCTTGGAACCGAATTCGTAACAAGCATTGTCAACCGTGATTACACGATGATTATGGCAATCACGATTTTCCTTGCGGTTCTGATGGTAGTTGCAAATCTTCTTACAGATATTGCATATAAACTGATTGATCCAAGAATCACATTTGAATAATGATGGAGGAAGGAACTTAGAATAATGCAGGGAAATGAAAAATTAAAAAAGCGGCAGATGCTGTCCGCACAGATTGATTTAAGTAAATTTAATAAGGGCGATTTTATAAAGGCAACGGAAGAAGAGAAGAAGCAGCAGGATGTCATGGGCGAGTCAACGACATTTTTTAAAGATGGCATGAAACGTCTGAAAAAGAATCCGCTGGCAATGGGAAGTATTGTGATTCTGGTTCTGATTCTGGCACTGATCATTATTGCACCGTTTTTTGTACCATACAGCTATTCGGATATCATTACAGTGGACGGCAAGCGTGACAAGACCGCAGCCAATATGGCACCGTTTGAGTACTCGAAATTAGAGCAGCAGTATATGGATCGTACCGGCGAGAAACTGTTTCCGCATATTTTCGGAACCGATAACTTAAGCCGTGATTACTTTATCCGTGTGATTTACGGTACGAGAGTCAGCCTTTCGGTTGGTGTGATCGCTGCAATCATGGTACTTATCATTGGACTGGTTTATGGTTCGGTTGCGGGATATTTTGGTGGAAAAGTGGATCTGATCATGATGCGTATCGTGGATATTGTGTATTCCTTGCCGGATATGCTCATTATCATTCTGCTTTCGGTTGTGTTTCAGGAACGGTTAAAGCCATTGATTGAGGGAACCATGTTTGAAAAACTCGGAACCAATATGATATCCATGTTTATTGTGTTTGGATTGCTTTACTGGGTAAGTATGGCGCGTCTGATCCGTGGACAGATTCTTACAATTAAAAACAACGAATATGTACTGGCAGCTCGCTGTATTGGTACCAAGAACAGTCGTATCCTGACACGTCATATTCTGCCAAACTGTTTATCTGTTATCATCATTACGACCGCGCTGCAGGTGCCAAGTGCTATCTTTACTGAGAGTTACTTAAGTTTCCTCGGTCTGGGAGTCAGTGCACCGCTGACTTCTCTGGGAAGTCTGGCAAACGATGCGCGTTCGGCTATGCAGTCGTATCCTTATCGTCTGGTTATTCCGGCAGTGCTGATCTGTCTGATCGTGCTGGCATTGAACCTTCTGGGCGATGGATTAAGAGATGCATTTGATTCAAAACTGAATTAAGGAGATAAGCAAATGAGCGAAGAAAATAAATATATATTACAAGTAAAAGATCTTCATACCAGCTTTGCAACCGATGCTGGAGAAGTCCGTGCCGTAAACGGTGTCTCCTTTAATTTGGAACCAGGTAAGACACTGGGAATCGTAGGAGAGTCCGGTTCCGGTAAATCGGTAACGTCATATTCCATCATGCAGATTCTTGCGGAAACCGGAAAAATTACTGGAGGAGAGGTACTTTACCGCGGCGAGGATATCTCCAAGTGGAACGAAAAGCAGATGCAGAAGTTCCGGGGGGAAAAGTGCTCGATCATTTTCCAGGATCCGATGACAAGCCTGAATCCGGTATTTACGATTGGAAATCAGTTGATGGAGGCAATTCTGCTCCACACAGACAAGGATAAAAAACAGGCGCGTGAGCGCGCCATTGAAATGTTAACACTGGTTGGTGTCAATGAGCCGGAAAGCCGTCTGAAACAGTATCCGCATGAGTTATCCGGTGGTATGCGCCAGCGTGTGATGATTGCCATGGCACTGGTCTGTGAACCGGATATTCTGATCGCAGATGAGCCGACTACGGCACTTGATGTGACCATTCAGGCGCAGATCCTTGAACTGATGCAGGATCTGCAGAAGAAGCTCGGTATGGCGATCATCATGGTAACCCATGATCTGGGTGTTATTGCAAGTATGTGTGATGAGATTATTGTCATGTATGGTGGACGTGTCTGTGAGCGGGGCACAGCGGATGCCATTTTCTATCATCCGGCACATGAGTACACCAAAGGACTGCTCCGCTCCATCCCAAAGGCAGACAATATGAACGAAAAACTCATCCCAATCGGCGGAACTCCGATCAATCTGCTCCAGATGCCGGAGGGCTGTGCGTTTTGTCCACGTTGTGAGTCGGCAATGAAGATCTGCTTAAAACAGCAGCCAGCGGAGTTCCGCGTGGGCGAAGACCATCTGGCGAGCTGCTGGATGAATGTAAAAGAAATCTATGAAGCACAGGAGGGCGGCAGCAATGAGCAGTGAAAAGAAAAACAATGATTATCTGCTGGAAGTAGAACATTTGAAGCAGTATTTTCCGGTGCATCAGGGTTTTAGCACCATTCCGCTGAAAGCAGTGGACGATATTTCCTTTGCCATCCGCCCGGGAGAAACACTTGGTCTGGTTGGTGAGTCCGGCTGTGGAAAGACAACAGTAGGCCGTACACTGCTTCGCCTGTATCAGCCGACGGCAGGTAAGATTACGTTTGACGGAAAAGTTCTCTTTGACAGTGGAGAACAGTATGATGAAAACGGAAAAATGATCGTTGATGCAAACGGAAAGCCGGTTATGGGCAAAAAAGTAGATGTCAATATGATGCCGTACCGCAAGGAAATGCAGATGGTATTCCAAGACCCGTATTCATCATTAAATCCACGTATGACGGTGGAAGATATTATCGGGGAACCTTTGGATGTGCATAAACTCTACAGAAATAGAAAAGAGCGTCGTGAAAAGATTCTCGATCTGATGGAGCTGGTCGGTCTGAATGCAGAGCATGCCATGCGTTATGCGCATGAGTTTTCCGGTGGACAGCGCCAGCGTATCGGAATTGCCCGTGCACTTGCGGTAAATCCGAAATTTATTGTCTGTGATGAGGCGGTATCTGCACTGGATGTTTCCATTCAGGCGCAGGTTGTCAATATGTTTGAGGAATTACAGGAAAAACTTGGAGTTGCCTATTTGTTTATCGCACATGACCTGTTGGTTGTACATCATATTTCCGACCGGATTGCGGTTATGTATCTGGGAAAGATGATGGAAATTGCGGATGCAGATGAGTTAAATGCAAATCCGATACATCCATATACACTGAGTCTGCTGTCCGCAGTTCCGATTCCGGATCCGGAGACAGCAAGAAAAAGTCATAGAATCGTGCTGGAGGGGGATGTTCCGAGTCCACTGAAAATGCCAACCGGATGTCCATTCCGTACAAGATGTAAGTATGCAACGGAAAAATGCGGTCAGGAGATGCCGCAGCTGACCGACAGGGGGAATGGTCATATGGTTGCATGCTGGAATAAATAAGGTTTTTTCCCGCAAGGGTGAAACATATAAATAATTTTCAGGAGGAACAATTATGAAGAAGAAACTTGTATCAATCATGCTGGTTGCTGCAATGGCTCTTAGCGTAGCTGCATGTGGTTCATCAAAAGGAAACTCTGCAAAGACGGACGGAACCGAAGCAATGGCTTCCAGTGTAAGTAAAACACCGGACAACCAGATAAGCATTAACCTTGCTTCCGAGCCACAATCCATCGATCCGGCACTGAACTCTGCCGTAGATGGTGGATGTATGATCGTGAATTCTTTCGCGGGTCTTTATACCTACGACAAGGACGGCAAGCTGATTCCACAGCTGGCATCTGATATGCCGGAAGTATCCGATGATGAAACTGTTTATACGGTAAAGATGATAAAATCCCAGTGGAGCAACGGGGAAGAGGTAACAGCAAACGACTTCGTATACAGCTGGAACCGTGCTGCGGATGAAAAAACAGCAGCTGATTATGCGTATCTGTTTGATATTATTGCAAGAAATGATGACGGCTCACTTGCTGTAGAGGCAACTGATGATTATACGTTAAAAATTACACTGACCAATCCATGCCCGTATTTCAATGACCTGATGGCATTTCCTACTTATTTCCCGGTATACCAGAAGGATGTGGAAAAAGCGGATCCTGATGGAAAGAATCCGGGTAAGTGGTGTCAGGAGGCTGGCTTTGTATCAAACGGTGCTTATACATTAAAATCATGGAAGCACAACGAGAGCATGGTTTATGTAAAGAACCCGAAGTATTACGATGCAGACAATGTAACTATGGATGAGATCCACATCATGCTGAGTGCAGATGATACTGCAACCTATGCAGCATACAATAGTGGAGACCTTGACTTTGTAGATACCGTTCCAAACGATGAGATTTCAACATTAAATGGAAAGAACTCTGATTTCCATATCATTCCAAACCTTGGAACTTATTATGTTGGTTTTAACGTAAACGACCCGATTTTTGACGGAAAGACCGTAGAGCAGGCAGCATCTATGCGTAAAGCAATGAACCTGCTGATTGATCGTGAGTTTATCGTGGAGAATGTAGGACAGACCGGACAGATTGCCGCAGATTCTTTCGTACCGGCAGGTATGTCAGACGGTAACGGCGGAGTATTCAAGACCGATGATACAAGCTACTATGATGCAGACAAGACAGGTGCAGACCAGGTAGAGGAAGCAAAGAAGCTGCTGGAAAGTGCCGGTTATACATTTACGGATAACGGAGATGGTTCATACAAGTGTGATCCGGCAATTTCCATGACGTTCCTGACCAACGATGACAGTGCGCATATTGCAGTTGGGGAGTCCCTGCAGCAGGATTTCGCACTGCTGGGGATCAATATGGAGATTAAGTCGGAAGACTGGAATGTATTTATTGAAGACCGTAAGTCCGGCAACTTTACCATCGCCCGCGAGGGATGGCTGGCAGATTACAACGACCCGATCAATATGTTAGAACTCTTTACAACGGATTCTGGTAACAACGATATGCAGCTTGGAAAGGGAGACAAGCCTTCCGATTCTGCACCGGACTGGACAGATTATAATAAGCTGATCAAAGAGATCCGTACAACTGCTGATTTCTCCAAACGTGTGGATCTGATGCATCAGGCAGAGGATATGCTGATGGATACCGGTGCAGTAATGCCGATTTACTACTACAATGATATTTATATGTTAAAGTCAAATATCAAGGGCATTTACTCTACCATCTATGGTATGAAGTACTTTATGTATGCAACAAAAGACAAATAAAATCATCCGGATACAACCGCGATGAGAAACATGAAAACTCCGGGAAAGGCTCCCGGAGTTTTTGTGTTTTGTTAATACAGATTTTTTTTCTCATGTGACCATTTTTCCGGATGATCCTCATACTGTGCGTTAATCCAGTCAACGACCTGCTGCTTGCCTTCGTTTGTAAAGGGCGCAGTAAAATCCGTTTTGAGGGAATCATCCGTCAGGGAAAAGATAAGAGGACCGGGCCAGACCCATGCATGAAAAAAGGCGTCCCCTTCCTCGGGGGCTTCCCGTCTGATCAGAAAACGCATGCCGTTGATCCAGCCGGTATAGCTCGTTTTTTTGTAATAATTTAAGTTTAATACTTCGTCAGATGTTAACATAGTATCTCCCAGTTTCATTATTTTGTAATAATTGTAACACATTTCCATTAATTTTGGTATAATGTCTGTTAGAGTGTTTGAACGAAGGTGAAAAAATATGTTTGGGAGAAATGATTTTGTTGAAAATGTAAAATCTGCACTGGCAGCAGTGGATTGTGATATGGGGGCATTTCGCAGCTGGCAGAAAATGTATGACAAGCTGAAAAAGAAAAAAAGTGAGCAGGAGGATCGCTACCGGCGATGCAGAGAGCAGACAAAGCGTGTGCAGGAAGATGCACAGCTGATGGAACATATGCTTACCACTGCGCAATCGGTAGACGGAAAGGAATTCGGCAGACTTTTAAAAGATCTTCGTCAGATGCAGAACAGTTTTGATCATGAATTTCTGGTCAGCAAAGAAGATCAGGAGTTTCATTCCACGTACGATACGATTCTGCGGCTGGGAACGAAAGCGTTGAATGCCCCGGATCAGAAACTTCTGTTGCAGAGTGAAATTGAAAATCTGCTCGCGCTTCTTAAGGAAAATCTGGAAAAAGAGGAACCGGAGATTGCGGCACTTACATTTTATTATCAGTTTGGATCGGATCAGGAACTCGCGCAGCTGCCGCCGGCAGAGAAGCTGTCGAAGATTACATATTTATATGAATGTGAGTTCCGGCGACCGATTCTGCAGCTTTTGGAATCAGGTATTTCCGGTGCCGGAGAGCAGAAACATATATATGAAACTGCAACAGACCGTGGCAGCAGAAAAAAATATGAAACGCTGCAGATCTTTTTTGGTGCACATCCGGAACATATTTTAGAACAGATGATGGAAGAATAAAGAAACAGGAGGATTCCTATGGAACGCAGACCATTGCCGGGAGAAAAATACCGGCACTTTAAAAATAAACTATATCAGGTGATTACCATTGCAAAACATTCCGAAACGGGAGAGGAACTGGTGATTTATCAGGCGTTATATGGAAGTTTTGGCGTGTATGCAAGACCGCTTTCCATGTTTGTGAGTGAAGTGGATCATGTCAGGTATCCGGATGTACATCAGAAATACCGGTTTGAGCGTGTGGATGAGTCGATGGAAGAAACCGGGAAAAACGCAGAACCAAAGGCAGAGACGGCGCAGCCTGTTATGCAGAAAGCAACAGCGGAAAATGCCGTGACGCCGGACCAGACACAACCGGAGGTGGAACCGAAACTCATGGAGTTTCTGGAGTCAGACAGTTTTGATGAAAAATATAATATTCTGACGTCCATGAGGGATGTTATTACAGACAGTATGATCGATACGATGGCGGTTGTGATGGATACCGTGATTCCGGAGGGAGATTTGGATAAGAGATATGACGATTTAAGGTATGTGATCCGGACCAGACAACAGTATGAATTTGCCAACCGGCTGCGCTGATTAGCGCAGTCCGTGCTGACTTAAATAACTGTTATGGTATTTTCCGGAATTGGTCACGTCTTCTCCGAACCAGTCCGGTGCGGTGAAGCGATCGGCTTCTTCTATGGAGTCAAATTCCACTTCTACGAGAGAAAGCGGAGCGAGATCTTTTTCAAAGATATCCAGTTCTGCAGTCAGATGATCGTTTAATGGAATCAGATAGCGGGTTTTTGCTATCAGAAGTCCGTCGATTTTTAAAAGCAGGTGTTCGTAGGCTTCTTTGGTGAGCGGTAGATTGTATTCTTCCCGCACCATAAGGCCTTCCCCTTTATAGGTGAGATAATAATCGTCGTTGGAGCGGCGGATGCGTACGACCGGTTCAGTGCACAGGTAACCCTGTGCTATTTTTTTACTTTGATATTGTTCTAAGTGCTCAGGTAATGTTTTTACCAGATATTTTCGTTCGATTTCCATTTTATAGAATTCCTCATTTAAAATAAGTTAATAGTTTTTGTACAGCGATACTTTGTGGTTTTCCACTGTCTTCTACGAGTGTGATCTGACGTTCCGGGATTTCTTCTTCTAACAGAATCTCATACACTTCCCCGCGTTCTACAGCGGGTCTGGCAATTCCTTCCGGGCAGAAACCGATGCCGAGATTACTGCGCACCATAGGAAGAATCTGGTCTGTCGTGGCAACTTCCATATCCGGAGAAAAACGCATATGGTTTTCATAGAAAAAGCGGATATACAGATCACTTGTTCCAGTGCCGGAAATCAGAGAAACAAAGGAATAATCTTCGAGTTCTTTCAGAGAACGCTTCCGGCTGGCGATTGCTTTGTAAGCACTGCCTCCGATGAGGATATCATGATAGCTGCGCAGTGCGGTTTTACGCAAAGGTTTTCGGATTTCTAAAGGAGAAGTGACCATGGCGATATCAACCAGACCTTTTTCTAAGGCATCGATGGCCTGTGGGGTGGAATGATTGGAAATTTTCAGGCGCACATGTGGATAATCTTTGTGAAATTCCTGGATTTTATCCAAAAGATACAGACGCATGGCTGTTTCACTGATTCCGACGGTGATCTGTCCGCTTTCAAGGCTCTTGTTTTTGATAATTTCTTTTTCTCCATAGGTGAGCTGTTCAATTGCAATGGCAACGTGACGGAACAGGTGCTCGCCCTCGGTTGTCAGCTGAATCCCTTTGTGGGAACGGATCAGCAGTTTGCAGTCAAGCTCATTTTCCAGAATATTCATACAGCGGGTGATGTTGGGCTGGTTACTTCCGAGCATTTCTGCCGCGTTGGAAAAGCTTTTATAACGGGCAACATAATAGAAAATGCGGTAATAATCTAAAGTCATGATATTCCCTCCTCATAAACTATCGAAAGTATAATACAAAAATGGCAGGTGAGTCAAATGGAAATCCTCCGATTGTGTGCTTGTCGTTTTTGTAAGAAATTGCTACAATAGATCATAGCAATTACCGAAAAGGAGAATGATAAATATGAGCAGACTTGGAATTTTTATTGCAGACGGATGTGAAGAAGTAGAAGCACTGACGGTTGTGGATATTGTGCGCCGTGCAAAACTTGAAATTGACATGATTTCCATCAACGGAACAAAGCAGGTGACCAGTTCCCGCAATGTGACATTTATGACAGACACGACAAAAGAGGAGGCTGACTTTTCCGCTTATGACGGGATCATTCTGCCGGGCGGTATGCCGGGAACGGTTCATCTGGGAGAAGATGATACGGTCAGTCAGGTGATCCGTGAGTTTGCAAAAGAAGGAAAACTTGTTGCGGCAATCTGCGCAGCACCGAGTGTGCTGGGACAGGCCGGAATTTTAAATGGGAAGAAAGCTGCGTGTCATCCGGGATTTGAAGAAAAACTGATCGGAGCAGAAGTATTCTTTTCCCCGGTAGTATGTGATGGAAATGTGATTACAAGCCGCGGCATGGGAACTGCCGTACCGTTTGGTCTTGCAGTTGCCCGTTATTTTACCGATGATGCAACCATAGAACATGTAAAAGCCGGACTTGTATACGCATAAACAGGTTCCAGAAATTGTCAGCTTTTTGTTCTCATAATTCCTCTGGTTCTGGTCACACTATACTCAGGCACATGAGAACAGCAAGTTGACCCCAAAAGCCGACCTGCCTTCTTGTGTGCAGGCCGGCTTTTTTTATGCAGGCATATAAAATACAGGAGGTGAAGAACTATGGCAGGTAACAACAATTCATCAAGCGGTACAAACCGTATGGCAGTACCGGAGGCAAAGGACGCAATGAAGCGTTTTAAGGAAGAGGTTGCAAGCGAGCTTGGAGTACCTTTAAAAGATGGATACAATGGGGATCTGACTTCCAAACAGGCAGGTTCTATTGGTGGAGAAATGGTCAAGAAGATGATCATGAAGCAGGAAGAACAGATGAAATAAGGACTTTCTGCCGGAAAACAAAACAGCGTATGGCTTTTTACAGGCCATACGCTGTTTTTATTATAGGAAATAAAAAAACACTTGGCAAATATGTATTTCGTATGCTATAATGCTTAAATGACTGTGGTGGTCGTAGTATGCCTGTTTGTACCATCACGGAAAAATAGATCGTACATGGAATTGATATATATAAGGAGGAAACAATTAAGATGAGTGTACAGGTTGAAAATTTAGAGAAGAATATGGCGAAACTTACCATCGAGGTTTCAGCAGAGGATCTGGAGAAAGCACTTGAGTCAGCTTACCAGAAGCAGAAGAAGCAGATCAGTGTTCCGGGATTCCGTAAAGGAAAAGTTCCGAGAGCCATGATCGAGAAGATGTATGGAGTTGACGTATTCTATGAGGATGCAGCAAACGCTCTGATGCAGCAGAATTATGCAGCAGCTGTTGACGAAAGCGGAATTGATATTGTGTCACGTCCGACCGTTGACGTTGTACAGATTGAAAAGGGCAAGCCTTTTATTTTCACAGCTGAAGTTGCTGTAAAGCCTGAAGTTACACTTGGCAAATACATGGGAGTGACCGTTACAAAGATCGATACTTCTGTATCCGATGAAGAAGTAGACGAAGCTCTGGAAAAAGAACGCAATAACAATGCAAGAACCATCAATGTAACAGACAGACCGGTTGCACAGGGAGATACCGCCGTGATCGATTTTGAAGGATTTGTAGACGGTGTTGCATTTGAGGGCGGTAAGGGAGAAAATCATTCATTAGAGATCGGTTCCCACACCTTTATTGATACATTTGAGGATCAGCTGGTTGGAAAGAATGTTGGCGATGAAGTAGATGTAAATGTTACTTTCCCGGAGCAGTATCAGGCTGCTGATCTGGCAGGAAAGCCGGCTACATTCAAGGTTAAGATCAACGAGATCAAAGCAAAGGAACTTCCGGAGCTTGATGATGAGTTCGCAAAGGATGTATCTGAGTTTGATACATTAGCTGAGTACAAGGAAAGCTTAAAGAAAGACTTAGAGAAGAAGAAACAGGATGAAGCAAAGCGTACAAAGGAAGACGAAGCCATCCAGAAGATCATTGACAAGTCAAAGATGGAGATTCCGGAGGCAATGATCGATACACAGTGTGAGACAATGATCGAGGAATTCGCTCAGAGAATCGCACAGAGCGGTCTTTCCATGGATCAGTACTTACAGTTCTCCGGTCTTACCGTAGACGGATTAAAGGAGCAGGTTCGTCCGGAAGCTCTTACCCGTATCCAGAGCAGTCTCGTATTAGAGCAGATCGCTAAGGAAGAAAACATCGAAGTATCTGATGCAGATGTAGATGCAGAGATCGAGAAGATGGCAAAGAATTACGGTATGGAAGCTGATAAGCTCAAAGAGTACATGGGCGAAGGCGAGAAAGAATCCATGAAGAGAGAACTTGCCATCACAAAGGCAGTTGAACTGATCATGGACAACATCAAAGAAAGAGCAAAGGCTAAGACAAAGAAAGAAAAAGAAGCTGAGGCAGCAGAGGCTTAATATCGAAAACTACGACAGAAAAGGACTGGTCTGGGAGAATACCAGACCGGTCTTTTGTTCATTGAGGTGCATCGCAGGATGCATGTAATAAATACAGGAGGCGATTTTTCTATGAGTTTAGTACCTTATGTCATTGAACAGACCAGCAGAGGCGAGAGAAATTATGATATTTATTCCCGTCTGTTAAAAGACAGAATTATCTTTTTAGGGGAAGAAGTAAATGAGACAACCGCAAGTCTTGTTGTTGCACAGCTTCTGTTTCTGGAATCGGAAGATCCGAACAAGGATATTCAGTTATATATCAATTCTCCGGGTGGAATGGTTACTGCCGGTATGGCAATTTATGACACCATGCAGTATATCAAATGTGATGTATCAACCATCTGTATCGGACTGGCAGCCAGCATGGGTGCGTTTCTTCTGGCTGGTGGTACAAAGGGAAAACGTTTTGCACTCCCTAATTCAGAAATCATGATTCATCAGCCTTCCGGTGGTGCAAAAGGACAGGCAACAGAGATTCAGATTGCGGCAGAGAATATTTTAAAGACAAAGAAACGTTTGAATGAAATTCTTGCTGCAAACACCGGTAAGCCATATGAGACAATTGCAGCAGATACGGAACGTGACAATTATATGTCCGCGCAGGAAGCTGCAGATTACGGCTTGATCGATGGAGTGATCACGAATAGATAGTTATGTGGAAACCTCCGGTCATTGCCGGAGGTATTTTTCATTTATAGGAGTAAATAAATTATGGCAGGAAAGAATGATGGCAAAATCCGCTGCTCTTTTTGCGGAAAAACACAGGATCAGGTCGGAAGAATGATTTCAGGCCCAAATGGTGCATTTATCTGTGATGAGTGTGTAGATATCTGCGCAGAGATCATTGAGGAAGAGAATCTGGAAGAAAAAGCTCCGGCTTCTGCAAAGGAAGAAATCAATCTGATTAAACCGGAAGAAATGAAAGCGTTTCTGGACGATTATGTAATCGGGCAGGATCAGGCAAAAAAGGTACTTTCGGTTGCGGTATACAATCATTATAAGAGAGTGCTTGCAGATCAGGAAAATGATGTGGAACTTCAGAAAAGCAATATTCTGATGCTGGGACCGACCGGTTCCGGAAAGACGCTTCTGGCGCAGACACTTGCCCGTGTACTTAATGTACCGTTTGCAATTGCAGATGCCACGACACTGACAGAGGCCGGTTATGTGGGAGAGGATGTAGAGAACATTCTTTTGAAGCTGATTCAGGCTGCAGATTATGATGTGGAGCGTGCACAGCACGGCATTATCTATATTGACGAGATCGATAAGATCACAAAGAAATCGGAGAATGTATCCATCACGAGAGACGTATCCGGAGAGGGTGTTCAGCAGGCATTACTTAAGATTCTGGAAGGAACGGTTGCATCAGTTCCGCCACAGGGAGGACGTAAACATCCGCAGCAGGAACTGATTCCGATTGATACGACAAATATTCTGTTTATTTGCGGCGGAGCATTTGATGGTCTGGAGAAAATTGTAGAGGCACGTATGGACGCTTCTGCGATCGGATTTAATGCAGAGGTGAAGTCAAAGTCTGACATCAATGTGGGGGATGCATTTAAGCGTGCACTGCCACAGGATTTTGTGAAGTTTGGACTGATTCCGGAGTTTATCGGACGTGTGCCGATTACTGTATCTTTAGATTCGCTGGATCGCGACGCATTGATCCGTATTTTAAAAGAGCCAAAGAATTCTCTGATCAAACAGTATACCAGACTTCTGGAACTGGATGGGGTAGGATTGGAATTTGAGGACAGCGCAATCGAAGCAATTGCAGATAAGGCATTAGAGCGCAAAACCGGAGCGCGTGGACTGCGTGCCATCATGGAAGCGGTAATGCTGGATCTGATGTATCGTGTCCCATCGGATGATTCCATCAGCAAGTGTGTGGTAGATAAAAAGATGGTGGAAAACAATCTTGCTTTAGATGGAGAAGAGATTCTTGGAATTGAGCAGGACCCGAAGAAAGAAGTAAAAGAAGAACTTGCTTCATAAAAAGACCGGATGCGTCTGGAAATATAGGAGCAGATACAAGTGGAAGATAAAATATTGACAATTCCGGCGGTGGCACTGCGGGGAATGACGATTTTGCCGGGCATGGTGGCTCATTTTGATATCAGCAGGGACAAATCCCTGCGTGCTGTCGAGGAAGCCATGAAAGGAGACCAGAAGCTTTTTATCGTCACACAAAAAGATACAGAGAAAGAAGATCCTCAGGGAGAAGATCTGTATGAAGTGGGGCTTCTGGCTGTGGTTCGTCAGGTCGTAAAATTACAGAAAAATATTATGCGTGTACTGATCGAAGGAATCGGGCGCGCAGAGACATATGAATATACGCAGACAGACGATTATATGCAAGCGCGTGTGATCGTGTATGATCAGGAAGACGATGAACAGCTTCCGGAGCAGGCAAAGTCTGCAATGCTTTTGAGTGTGCAGGAAACGTTTGCAAAATATGCAAGAGTACATGGCAAAATCGGGCAGGATGTGATGCGCCAGGTTCAGGAAGAGACGGATCTTTTAAAACTTCTTGACTATGTGGGAAACAGCCTTGTAATCAGTTATAAAAAGAAACAGAAACTGCTAGAGGCTGTCACGCTGACAGCACGTTATGAGTCGGTGCTTTCTTCTTTGCTGCAGGAGACAGAGATTCTGGCTTTAAAACGTGATTTCCAGAAAAAAGTGCAGGAACATGTGGATAAAAACCAGAAAGATTACCTGCTTCGGGAGCAGATGCAGGTAATCCGGGAAGAGCTGGGAGAATCCAATACAGAAACCGATGCACAGGAGTATGAAAAGAAACTGCAGGAACTTCAGGCTTCCGGGGAAGTGAAAGCAAGAATTCATAAGGAGATTGAGCGTTTTCAGGGAATTTCAGGAAATTCATCCGAGAGTACGGTAAGCCGTGGTTATATCGAAACCTTACTGGAACTTCCGTGGGATGCAGTATCGGAGGATAACAAAGACTTAAAGCATGCGCAGAAGATTCTGGATGAGGATCATTACGGTCTCGAAAAGGTAAAGGAACGTATTCTGGAATTTCTTGCAGTCCGTAATCTGACCGGAAAGGGAGAGAGCCCGATTATTTGTCTGGTGGGACCTCCGGGAACCGGAAAAACCAGCATTGCGCGTTCGATTGCCCGTGCGCTGGATAAAAAATATGTTCGTATTTCACTCGGAGGTGTGCGGGATGAAGCGGAGATCCGCGGACACCGCAGAACCTATGTGGGAGCAATGCCGGGAAGAATCGTCAATGGACTGCGGATGGCGGGAGTCAAAAATCCACTGATGCTGCTGGATGAAATTGACAAGATGAGCAGCGATTATAAGGGAGATACAGCTTCTGCCATGCTGGAAGTGCTTGACTCGGAACAGAATCATAAATTCCGGGATCACTATGTAGAGCTTCCGGTGGATCTGTCCGAGGTACTGTTTATTGCAAGTGCCAATTCCATGCAGGATATTCCGGGACCGCTTCTGGATCGTATGGAAATTATAGAAGTCAGCAGTTATACGGAAAACGAAAAGTTCCATATTGCAAAGGATCATCTGCTGGCGAAACAGTTTGAAAAAAACGGAGTTGCAGATGGCAAACTAAAGATTACGGACAAAGCGCTGCGAATGGTGATTTCTTCTTATACCAGAGAAGCAGGTGTACGTTCTCTCGAACGGCAGATCGGAGAAATCTGCCGCAAAGCAGCCCGCAGAATCTACGAGGGCGATGAGAAAATGATTCGTGTAACCGGCACAAATCTGGAAGATTTTCTCGGAAAACCGAAATATCGTCCGGAGAAGAAAAACAAAAAGAATGAAGTAGGCATTGTGCGCGGTCTGGCATGGACCAGTGTGGGTGGTGTAACTTTAGAGATTGAGGTGAATCTGATGCCGGGCAAGGGCAGTGTGGTGTTGACGGGAAAACTCGGAGACGTCATGAAAGAGTCTGCACAGACCGGAATCAGTTATATTCGGTCCATCAGTGAAGATTACCATATTGATCCGGAATTTTTCCAGAAACATGACATCCATATCCATGTTCCGGAAGGTGCGGTTCCAAAAGACGGACCGTCTGCCGGAATTACCATGGCAACCGCAATTCTTTCTGCGGTCACCGGGAAGCCGGTACGGGCAGATGTTGCCATGACAGGGGAAATTACACTGCGCGGACGTGTACTTCCGATTGGCGGATTAAAAGAGAAATTGCTTGCGGCAAAGAATGCCGGAATGAAGACGGTCTGTATTCCAAAAGAGAATGAACAGGATCTTGCCGAAATTTCGGAAGAGATCGTTGGAGATATGGAGATCATACCGGTAGAACATATGGATCAGGTAATTAAGGCTGCATTTGTATAATGCAGCCCAAATTCTTTTTGCAGGAGAATAAATATGATTATCAAAAATGTGAATTTGGAGACAGTTTGTGGAATTACAAGTGCGATTCCGGACAACCTATTGGATGAAGTGGCTTTTGCCGGAAAATCCAATGTGGGAAAGTCATCGCTGATCAATGCGCTGATGAACCGGAAATCGCTTGCGCGTACTTCTTCCCAGCCGGGAAAAACGCAGACCATAAATTTTTACAATGTCAATGAGGCAATGTATCTGGTGGACTTGCCGGGATACGGATACGCAAATGCAAATATTGAGATTAAGGCGAAATGGGGACAGATGATCGAAAATTATCTGCATACATCCAAACGGCTGAAAGCAGTTTTTCTTCTGATTGATATTCGTCATGAACCGTCGGAAAATGATCAGATGATGTATGAGTGGATGGTTCATCAGGGATTTGCGCCAATCATCATTGCAACAAAATCGGACAAATTAAAAAAGATGCAAATCCTGCAACATGTGCAAATGATAAAGGATATCCTGCAAGTAGAGCCGGGAACGATCGTTATTCCGTTTTCTGCGGAGTCAAAACAGGGCCGGGAAGAAATCTGGCAGATTGTAGAATCCGTTATTGAACTTCCGCAAGGGTACATCGAGGCGGAAAATGCCAAAAGAGAGGCAAAACAAAAGCAGCCGGCACCGCAGGAACCGAAGAAAAAAGAGCGCTGGAAAAAGACAGACCGCCCGGTAGCCAAAAAGACACTTCGAAAAGAACAGAAAAAGAAAGTGAAAAAAAAGTAGAATGAAGAAAAAGTATTTGTATACTGCAATCATGCTTTTTGCCATTCTGGTGGCAGGAATGGGACTGACCGGATGGTACGTCAGCCAGACACAGGAACAGACGGATGGACAGGAACTGACGGTTGTGACTTCCTTTTATCCAATGTATATTGCGGCTGAGAATGTAATCGGGGATGCAGACGGAGTGCGTCTGGAAAATTTAAGTGAGCCGCAGACCGGCTGCCTGCATGATTTCCAGCTGACACCGGAAGATATGAAGTTACTCAGTACGGCGGATGTGTTTATCATCAATGGTGGTAGAATTGAAAGCTTTATGAAGGAAGTTGCAGAGGCTTACCCGAATCTGAAAATTATAGAAGCCTGTGAGAATATTTCTTTGCTCTCCGGGGAGGAGGACGATACACATCATCATGAGGGGGAAACAGAAGAAGAACATGCCCATGGGGATGTCAATGCCCATGCATGGATGAGCGTTTCTGCTTATGAGACACAGGTACAGACGATTGCCGATGGATTATCTGGAGCAGATCCGGAAAGAAGCAGTGCCTATCAGAATGGGGCAGAGGCATATCTGGAAAAACTGGACGGACTGAAAAAACGTCAGGAGAAATTAAAACAGGAAATTTCCGGTCAGTCGGTGATTCTGTTTCATGAAGCATATGCCTATGTCGCTGAGGACTATGGACTGCAGGTAAACTATCTGCTGGATCTCGATGAGGAACGGCAGGTCAGTGCAGGAGAAGTATCGGATGTGCTTTCTGCTGTCCGCAAGGGGCATGTAAAATACATTCTTGCAGAAGAACTGTATGGAAAGAGTATGGGAGATACGATCCGGAAAGAGTCCGATGCAAAGGTATTATATCTGGACCCGCTGAATCGCGGAACTTACGAAAAAGACAGTTATATTAACGGTATGAAAAAAAACATGGAGATACTTGAGGAGGCATTTTATGCGAAAGATCATTAGTCCGTGTGGATTTCACTGCATCAAGGTGAATCATCTGGGGGTGTGGTTCAGTGAGCAGGAAATCTTAAAAGATGTGAATCTTCATATGCACTGTGGATCGCTGAATGCGATTATCGGAAAAAACGGTGCCGGAAAATCGACATTGATCCGTGCCATGCTGGGGGACATCCCGCATACGGGAGATATTGAGTTTCGGGATACCAAAGACGGACGGATGCAGAATTTAAAAATCGGATATGTCCCGCAATCGATTAACATCGAAAAAAATACACCGGTCAGTGTCTATGACCTGCTGGCAAGCTATGAGTCGAGATATCCGGTGTTTCTGCCGAAAAACCGGAAATTATATGAAAAGATCAAAGCGCATCTGCGCATTTTTGAGGCAGAAGAACTGATCGACAAACAGGTTTGTAATCTGTCCGGAGGACAGCTGCAGAGAGTGCTTCTTGCACTGGCGGTGATGGATGAGCCGAATCTGCTGCTTTTGGATGAGCCGGTATCCGGAATTGACCAGAATGGCATGGAACTTTTTTTTAAAACGATGGATTATCTGAAAAAACATTATGACCTTGCGATTATTCTGATCTCACATGATCTGGATTACGTGGCAAGATATGCGGATCATGTAGTGCTTCTGGACAAGACGGTCCTCAGGCAGGGAACGGTAAAAGAAGTATACGAAAGTTCCGAATTTGAACGGATTTTTTCTGCGGGAAAAGAAGAAACATGGATAAAGGAGGATGAGACAAATGATTGATTGGACCTCCTGGATGGATTATGGTTTTATGAAGATGGCATTGGCCGCAATACTGATCATTACACCACTGTTTGGGCTGATGGGAACCATGATTGTCAATAAAAAAATGGCATATTTTTCGGATGCCTTGGGGCATTCCGCACTGACGGGAATTGCTGTAGGAGTGGTATGCGGAATTCCGGATACGAATATTTCCATGGTGATTTTTGCAGTTGTATTCGCGCTGCTGTTAAACAAAATCGGAAGCAGAAGTACCGTATCAACCGATACGATTATTTCGGTTTTTTCCTCCTGTTCGGTTGCGATTGGTCTGGCAATCCTGTCAAAAGGCGGAAATTTCAGTAAATATTCGAGTCTTTTAGTCGGGGATGTTCTGAGCATTACCAAAAAGGAAATCGGGTATCTTGTTATTATTTTTATCGTTACGATTTTGTTCTGGATCACCTGTTTTAACTGGCTGAATGCCATCTGTATTCACCGGGCACTGGCAAAGAGCAAGCGGATTCCGGTACAACTGATGGATTATGTTTTTGCGGTACTTGTAGCACTGATTGTCATGCTTTCCATCAAGTGGGTAGGTATTCTGATCATCAATGCATTGCTGATCCTTCCGGCGGCATCGAGCAGAAATCTGTCGGTAAACATGCGGGAATACCATGTCTTTTCGATAATTTTTTCCGTTTTCTCGGGCGTCATGGGACTGATTTTGTCTTATTACACGAACGTTGCAACCGGCCCAATGATTGTAATTATCGCATCTGTGATCTATTTTGTGACTTATTTTTTTGGAAGAAAGTGGAAAGAATAACAGGGAGAATAGGATTTGACCGATTGTATTTTTTGTAGTACAATCGGTGTATACAAAATACTGAGGAAATACAAATGGATGAAATAACACTCAAAGCACTTGCAAAAATAAATCTGGGACTGGATGTGGTCCGGCGCAGGGAAGATGGATATCATGAAGTGCGCATGATCATGCAGACCATTCATCTGTACGATCTTCTGGAGATTCAAAAGATTCGGGAGCCGGGGATACAGATTGTTTCCAACCTCTCTTTTTTGCCGGTAAATGAAAATAATCTGGTCTATAAAGCGGCACGGCTGTTACAGGAAGAGTTTGCGCTTACAGATGGAATTTCCGTAAAACTGACAAAGAGAATTCCGGTAGCGGCGGGGATGGCAGGAGGAAGCACGGATGCTGCCGCCATGCTGTATGCGATGAATCAGTTGTATGATCTGGGATTGTCCCGCAGGGAACTGATGAAGCGTGGGGTACAGATCGGGGCAGATGTTCCTTACTGTCTTATGCGTGGAACGGCACTGGCAGAAGGAATCGGGGAAAAACTGACGCAGCTTCCGCCGATGATCAAATGTCCGGTGCTGATTGCAAAACCATCCATTTCGGTATCGACCAGATTTGTATATCAGAACCTGAAGCTGGATGAACAGACGAACCATCCGGATATTGATGCACTGATGAAAGATATCCGGGAGAAAGATTTTGACGGTGTCTGTGCACATATGGGAAATGTACTGGAATCGGTTACGATACCAAACTATCCGGTAATTGCAGAGATCAAACAGCAGATGATGCGTTCGGGTGCCAAAGCTTCCATGATGAGCGGAAGCGGTCCTACCGTATTCGGTCTTTTTGAAGATGGAGAAACGGCAAAGCGTGCGCTGCGGGAAATGAAACGCTCCGGTCTTGCAAAACAGGTATATCTGACCACGATCTACAACAACAGGAGAAAGTAATAATTCACACAAACAGAAATGGAGACGATAACATGACAGATGATCTGACGCTCAATATGGACGCATATCTGCCACTGAGAGATGTTGTATTTAATACGTTAAGAGAGGCAATTTTAAAAGGAGATCTCAAACCGGGAGAGCGGCTTATGGAGTTACAGCTGGCAGCAAAGCTTGGGGTGAGCCGTACACCGATCCGTGAAGCCATCCGTATGCTCGAGCAGGAGGGACTTGCTGTAACCATGCCACGCAAAGGGGCAGAGGTTGCAAAGATGACACTCAAAGATATGGAAGATGTTCTGGAAATCCGGGAGGCGCTGGATGAACTTGCCGTAAAGATTGCATGTGATAAGATTTCGGAGAAAGAGCTGCAAAAACTTTTAGAAGTCAAAGATCAGTTTGAAAACAGTACAAAGACCGGAGATGTGAAAATGATTGCCGAGATGGATGTAAAATTCCACGATGTTATTTTTGAATCAACGGGAAATCCGAAACTCGTGACGTTATTGAACAATCTGCGGGAGCAGATCTACCGATACCGTGTGGAATATATCAAAAATCCGGACAATTATCCGGTATTGATCGCAGAACATAATGCGATTGCGGAGGGCTTGAAAAACAGGGATAAAGAAGCGGCAACGCTTGCCATGCACAAGCATGTAAAAAACCAGGCAGTGGCAGTAAAAAGTGTAATCCAGTGTCAGGATGAAGCAGAAAATGAATAGTTTATGTAACAGATGGAAATAGTAAGGACAGATACCTTTTGGTGTCTGTCTTTTTTTAGGTATACAGGCACCTTATGGGATGAAAAGAGATAGGAATGTAAAAATGGAGCATACAAAAATTTCGACCGATATTGAGCAGAATATAAAACAGTTTCAACAGCTGTTTGCAGACAGTGCAGATATTAAAATGAAGGAAATGCGTCTGGGAAAAGGAAAAAGAAGACGCTGTTTTCTGGCATATATTGAGGTGGCAGTCAGCAATATGCTGCTGGAAACGACGGCTTTGGGGAGACTGCTGGCGGCATTATCGGAGCTGCCGGACAGAGACTTAAATCAGGTACTCAATGAGAATGCGATGGGGATTTCAGATGTGACACCGTACGATACCATAGAGGATGCAGCACAGGGGATGCTCACGGGGGATGCCATCCTTTTTGTGGATGGATACGGACATGCATTAAAGATTGCCGACAAAGGATATCCCGGTATGGGGGTGCAGGAGCCGGATTCGGAAAAAGTAATCCGCGGTTCGAAGGAGGGATTTACCGATTCCATCAAAACCAACACGGCTCTTATCCGTAAGCGTGTGCGATCAACACGGGTTAAAGTAGAAGAAGTACAGGAGGGGGTGCGTTCGCACACGGCAATTGACCTGGTGTATATGGCAGATCTGAAATATGAATCCGTGCTGCGGCAGATCCGGGAAAAAATTACAGAATATGAGATTGACGGGGTCATGGACAGCGGAATCTTAGAGCAGCTGGCGGAAAAGAAATGGTATTCACCGTTTCCACAGTTTCAGACGACACAGCGACCGGACCGGGCAGCACTTGCGGTGCTGGAGGGAAGGATCGTATTGTTATGCGACAATTCTCCGGTCGCTCTCATTTTGCCGACAGACCTGAATTCTTTTTTGAAGACGAGTGATGACTATTATAATCGGTTTGGTGTGGCAACGTTTGCACGGATTTTGCGTTACATGGCAGCCTTTTTTGCCATGACGCTTCCCGGACTGTATCTGGCGGTGACAAATTTTCACACACAGATTCTGCCGACACCGCTTTTGTTATCCTTCTGGGAGGCACGGATCGGTGTGCCTTTTCCGGCGGCACTGGAGGTCATTCTCATGGAGATTTCTTTTGAACTGTTGCGGGAGGCGGGGGTCCGGCTGCCGGGGGCAATGGGAAATACGATCGGAATTGTCGGAGGTCTGATTATCGGGCAGGCAGCTGTGGATGCCAACCTTGTCAGTCCGATTGTGGTGATCGTGGTTGCGTTTACCGCGCTTTGTTCCTTTTCCATTCCGAATGAAGAATTTGCTTTTTCATTCCGGATATTGAAATTTTATGTGATTGTCCTGTCCGCATGGCTTGGATTTTTCGGATTTTTGATTGCACTGCTTACGGTGTTCATCCATCTGTCGCGGCTGGAAAGCTTTGGGATTCCGTATCTCATGCCGTTTGTGGGGGCAGATGTCAATGATTATCATGATGAACGCGACAGTATCTGGCGTGCACCACTGAAAAAAATGGTGCGAAGACCCATTTATGCAAAACGTGGGGAGCGGATACGTCTGCGGAAAAAATAGGCTGAGTAAACAGTAACGGAGGAACGATATGTTTTCAAATAATAACCGGATATCAACGCGGCAGGTGTTCCGGCTGTTTGTGTTCGATTTTGTAGGGGAAAGTACGCTGATTCTGCCCTCACAGCTGGCGGCATTTGCGGGAAATGACGGTCTGGCATCCATTGTGCTGGGCGGCATTATGGGAAGCCTGTATCTGTGGTATCTTGCATATGTTTTAAAAAAGATGGAAACGGATCTGGTCACTTATATGGAACGGATTCTGCCGGCATGGATGAAAAAAATTTTTCTGGTGTTACTGCTGGTCTATTTTACCGGGATGGCAGGATACGGGGCATATATCTTTTCGGACGTGATACAAAAGGGGCTGATTGCAGGGGAGTCGTTTCCCCTGATTCTGATTCTGGTATTGCTGACGGCAGGGTATGCTGTGTGTGGCGGGATTGAAAGCCGTGCACGGGTGTATGAGATTTTGTTTGTCGTTTTGTTTGTACTTCTTGCAGTAATGCTTTTGATTGCGGCGGGGGATCTGGAGATGGAATATCTGTATGGCTTTTTTCAGGCAGATACCGGGTCGGTGATGAAAGGAAGTCTGGCAGTCTTTTTTTGTCTGATGCCATTGTTTCTGCTTGCATTTTTTCCCTCCTATGTGCAGAAAGCAAAATGGGGGAAGCTGGTGCATGCCGTGCATGCGGCAATGTGGTTTGCCATAGGTGTTCTTGCAGTTTTGTATGTGATCCTGCTGGGCAGTTTTGGAAGCCGTTCCCTGACGACCATGAAATATCCGGCAATTACGCTGATGAGCAGTATCCATCTGAGGGGAAGTTTTTTGAAGCGGCTGGATGCCTTTATGATCGCCATCTGGTTTTTTACGCTGTTTGCACTTGTGACTGTGTTTTTGTTTTATGCACAGGAACTGGTACAGAAACTGCGGAAAAAAGATACGCATAAAAAATGGTATCTCTGTGGGGTGATGGCTGCCGTTTTCGGGGTGGCAGAAATGCTCCACCAAAGCAGCCATGGGGAATGGTTCCGGGATTATCTGTTGTATATCGGAATCCCGTTGTTTTTGTTCCTGCCATTGTTTGTACTTTTGTGGGGAAAGGGGAAAAAACGGCATGAAGGGTAAAATAAAAAAATATGTTGCACTGGTATTGTCTGTGCAGCAGCTGCTTTGCGGATGCAGTGCCACAGAACTCGAAGACCGCTGTTTTCCAATGATGGCGGTTGTGGACGAAAAGGATGGACAGATTTCTTTTGGTTATGGATTTCCCAAGCTGAGCCAGAAGGATAATACGGATCTGGAAGAGGCGCGTGTGAATATCGCGCCTGTCACGGGAAAGACGATGGAAAGCTGTGTGCAGACCTATGATAGCCGGCTGGAAAAACTGGCAGACTGCAATCATATGAAAGTGCTTGTCTTCGGGGAAAATCTGATGGAGGATACCGGACGGTATGCGGATGTTCTTTCTTATCTGAAACAAACCGGACTTTTCCCAAGAAACATCTATGTATGTGTGGCGGAAGATCCATTGGCATTGTTTGAGACAGAAGAAGATCTGCCACAGGATCTGGGAAGTTATCTGGAACAGTATCTGCAGAATCAGGAATCAGCGGGATCAGGAAAACTGTTTAAGCTTGGCAGGCTGCTGGACGAGAAGGAAAACCATATCCTGCAGATTATGCTGCCATATCTGGAAACAGAAGACCATATCATCTTCTGGAAAACCATGTACCGCGTACCGGATGACAGGTTTTTGTATAAACAGGAAAAATAATGGAAATGCTCTTACTATCAGAGGAAAGAGAGTGTGGGAAAATGAAAAAGAAAAAAAGCATGTTTATCATTTTATGTATGTTAACGGTTCTTGCTGCGGGAACTGCGCACGCAACAGAAAAGGAAAGGGTGGACCCACTGCAGCCGGCAATTGCAGAAAAAATACTGCGGTTTCATGTACTGGCAAACAGTGATGCCAAGGACGACCAGAATGTGAAACTAAAGGTCCGGGATGCGGTGGGGCATATGCTTGGGCAAAAACTAAAAAAGGTAACAGACCGGGCGCAAACCGAAAAAATTGTGCAGGACCACATGGACGAAATTATAGAAACAGCGGAAAAAACGCTGCACAAAAACGGCTATACATACGGTGCCAGCGCAAGGCTTGCCAATGTGGATTTCCCTGTGAAAACGTATGGGGATTATACGTTTCCTGCAGGCAAATACCGTGCATTGCAGATTACACTGGGAAAAGGAGAAGGACATAACTGGTGGTGTGTGCTGTATCCGAATATGTGTTTTCAGGGATCGGTATATGAGGTTATGGATGAATCTTCCGGTGAGGAGCTGCGTGAAGTTTTGACACAGGAAGAATATGCAGATGTGTTTGATTCTGGAAAAATGCAGATCCGGTGGAAATTCCTTGATTATTTCCGTTAAACTGGTTATGATAATGAAGCACGCCAATGTGCGTTAAGATATCAAGGAAAAGAAGGAACTGGCTATGACAAAAGACGTATTATTGTCCATCAAGGGATTGCAGATCGGGGAAAACGAACAGAATGACACGATAGAAGTGATCTCCCCGGGAGATTATTATTTTCGGAATGGCAAGCATTTTTTTATGTACGAGGAGGTCATGGAAGGTCAGAAAGAATCGACCAGGAACATGATTAAAGTGCGTGATAATTATATGGAACTGACGAAAAAGGGTGCTGTCAACGTTCATATGATTTTTGAAAAAAATAAAAAAAATATTACATATTATAATACCCCATACGGCAGCCTGCTGGTGGGAATTGATGCCTACCGTGTGGATGTGCAGGAGAAAGAGGAAGAGATTACGGTTGAGGTGGAATATGCGCTGGAGATAAACAATGAGCATCTGGCGGACTGCCATATCCGGATTCTGGCAAATCCGAAACAGGACCCGGCATTCAAACTTGTCAGATAAACAGACGTAAGTAATGAATATGCACGAAAACAAACGAAAATGAACGAAAAAATTGTTAAATATTGTGAAAAAATGCTGAGTTGTGGTATAATGTAAAAAATGATAACAGAGGGGGAAATCATTATGAATACGGAACACAGGCAGCAGAAAATTTCTTTCTGGCATTCTATGAAAACGCAGTTTATTGCGGTAGTGATTCTTGTGGCGGCAGTGATTGTAATATTGTATACACTCATGATTATGCCTGGGGTAAAAAGCAATATCCGCAGTATCTATTCCGACTATCTGCTGGATCTTTCCATTTCGTATGGAAGGGAGATGGAAAGTGCCATGCAGGTAAATATTGATCTTTTAGATAATCCGGAAGCTGCACAGGACATTTTACAGCAGCTAGATATCGCAGGAGCCAAGACAGCTTATGCCTATCTGGTCGGATTTGACGGAACGATGCTGTATCATCCTACCGCTGAGAAAATCGGGCAGCCGGTAGAAAACGATGCTGTCAAAAAGATGCTCAAAGAGATACAGGGGGGAAGTATCCCAAAACCGGAGACTGTGCAGTATGTATTTCAGGGGGAGAAAAAATTTGCCGCATGTTATACCAGCAAAAAACAGTTTATCCTTGTAGTCACGGCGGATGATGCAGATCTTCTTGCACCGGCATTAATGCTGGAGCAAAGGGGAATCCTGATTTCAGGTGTGCTGCTGTTGCTCGGGGCTTTGGCAGCGTTTGTTTTTGCAACACGGATTACACGTCCGTTATCAAAGATTACAGATTCCGTGAACCGGATTGCACAGCTGGATCTGCGAAACGATCAGGTACTGGAACAATGTGCCGCACATCGTGGGGAAGTCGGAAGCATTGCAAATGCCGTGCTTCGGATGAAAGAGGCTCTGACGGAAATTGTACAGAAGATACGGCAGCAGAGTGGACAGTTGTTTGATGCGTCGGAAACGTTAAACAATAACGCGGTAAAGACAGCAGGAAACGTAAATAATGTGGAGACCGCAGTAAATGAGATCGCAACCAGTGCAACCAGTCAGGCACAGGAGACACAGGGGGCAACCGAGTCCATTATTTCCATGGGTACGATGATTGAGGATTCTACAAGCCAGGTAAAATCCATGAACGAGACGGCAGATGTGATGAATGAGTCCGGACAGATAGCCAAAAAGGCACTGGAAGAACTGGGAGAAATCAATGAGAGGGCAACCGAGTCCATCAATGTGATTTATGAACAGACCAATACAACGAATGATTCTGCCTTGAAGATCAAGGATGCAACATCGCTGATTGCTTCCATTGCAGATGAAACCAATCTGCTGTCACTCAATGCTTCCATTGAGGCTGCCAGGGCAGGAGAGGCAGGAAAAGGTTTTGCGGTGGTGGCAGCACAGATCCAGAAGCTGGCAGAACAGTCCAACGAATCTGCCAAGCGGATTGAGGATATTATCCGTGAACTGCTGAAAGATTCCGAAACTGCAGTACATACGATGGAAGATGTGAAGAAAATCATGCAGGAGCAGAACGAAAAAGTGAAAAAGACGGCAGAAGTTTTTGAACAAATGCATGAAGGTGTCAATTTGTCCATCCATGGAATGGTATCCATAGAAGAACAGACACAAAAGATTGAGGATGCAAGAAATAAGATCGTAGATACGGTACAGAGTCTGTCGGCAATCGCAGAGGAAAATGCGGCAAGCACACAGGAGACCTCAGCTTCCATGATGGAAATTGGTTCGGTTATCAATGATATCAGTCAGAATGCAGAGAACCTTAAAAATATTGCAGAGGTTCTGGAAAGAAATATGCAGCTGTTTCAGATGGAAGAATCATGATTTGTGGAACAACGGTATAGAATCTGCATGAAAAGAAAAGGCTTATCTTCCCGGTGGGGAAGATAAGCCTTTTCCTGTTTTTTCCTGTAAACACATTATTTCTTTTTGCTGCTGGAACCGGATTTGGATTCTTTCAACTTGGCATTGGCTTCATTGTACTTTTCCTGAAGCTTTGCACGGAATCCTTTTTTCTTTTTGACCGGTTTTTCCAGCGGTCCACGGAGTCCGCGTACGCCTGTGATATAAAGACCACTGACGGTTGCCTTGACTTCTTTCTTGACCGGAATGTCATCGTAGATCTGCTCGTCTGCGATCAGTGTCATGACTCTTGGTCCGACTTTGGCTTTTACGATTGGAAGTTTGGCGCGCTGCATGAGTTTGTTTGCCTGTTCCATTACCTGTGAAGGAAGGCCGGCATCTTTCATTTTCATTCGTTTTTTGTCGATGATCAGCATCGTCACTGTCTGCGCAGCGGCTTTCATCTGCTCATCCTGTTCTTCTTTTTTCTTCTGTGCTTTCTTTCCGAGAAAGTACAGGACAATCATAGCGGCTACCAGAATAATGGCAATCACTAATAATACGATTCCTATTGGTTTCATCGTGGATTTCCTCCTCTATATACTAAAATTTATTGTAGCAAAGATTTCTGTAAAAATCAACGTTTACTGTTTGTATTTTCTATGGATTTATGGTATGTTTAATTAGTTGTAAAAGGAAAGAAAGAAGGATTTGGGACATTATGAAGAAAAGAGTGGTTATACTTTTTTTGTGCATGACGATGGTATTATCCATGGGGGCATGTGGTACAGACAGTGATAAAAAAGCAAGTACCCAGCAGGGAACACAGGAGACGGCAAGTGAAGTGTTTGACGGACCGCACAGCGCACAGATGAAGCTGGATCTGTCAAAACTTGTGACGAAACTTGCAGATTATAAAGGGATTGATGTTACAATCTCCGGAAATTATGATGTGACAGATGATCAGGTGGAGCAGAATCTGATGTCACTGCTTTCATATTACGGAATCACCGGAGTTGAGGTAAAAGACCGTGATACGGTTCAAAAGAATGATTATGTCAAGGTGGATTATACCGGATATCTCGACGGGGATGCATTTGATGGCGGTTCTGCGACAGACACAATGATTGATGTGGCGAACAACTGTGATGCCACACAGAAGACAAATTACATTGATGGATTCAGTGATGGGCTTGTCGGCGCAAAAGTCGGGGAAGAAGTAAGTTCGGATGTGACATTCCCGGAGAATTACCAGTCTTCGGATCTGGCGGGAAAGAAAACAACGTTTAAATTCAAAATCAAGGGAATTTATAAGCCGGTTACCATGGACACGCTGACCGATGACATGGTAGCAGATGCATTTACCGAGCAGAAGATCACCACGAAAAAGGATCTGGTTGCATATGTACGGCAGGTACTCGAAAAGCAGGCCGCAAATTCCAAGTCTCAGGCAAGTATCAGCGCAGTTGAAGATGATCTGCTGGATAAATGTAAAGTGACAATTCCGGATGAGTATCTGGATGCGCGTCTGCAGGAATATCAGCATGAATTTGAAGCAGACAACTGCAATGATACACAGACTCTGGAACAGTATGCAAAGAATAACAATACCACCGTGGATGATATGAAAAAACAGTGGAAAGAACTGATGACCAAGCAGATCAAAATTGAATTTATCTTTGGACGGATTGCGGAAAAAGAAAATATTACAATCAGTGATGATGATTTTAAGTCATTTGTAGATTATCTGGTAAGTTCAGGCAACAGCCAGATGGCAGATGAAAATGCGGTATATAAATATTATGGTGGTGGAAATAAAGAGGATGGAAAGAAAACACTTCGTCAGCTGTATGTGGTCAATCAGGCGATTTCGTATGTTGTGGAGAAAGCCAATATTACCGTAGAACCGGATACACAGACGACAGAGTCATCGGAAAACTAAAGGGTTCAATAAAAACAACTAAGGGATAGATTAGATTTTTAACGGAGGGACAGTATGGAATTAGTAAATGTCAGAGAGATTTTCAAAAATACGATCAGATATGAAAATCAGCAGGTAACGATCGGCGGATGGGTAAGAAGTAACCGTAATTCCAAAAATTTTGGATTCATTGTAGTGAATGACGGTACCTTTTTTGAGCCGATTCAGGTTGTATATGGAGATGGTCTGGAGAATTATGAGGAAGTCTGCAAGATTAATGTCGGAGCAGCAGTCATTGTAAAAGGACAGCTGGTGCCTACGCCGGAAGCAAAACAGCCGTTTGAGATCCAGGCAGCAGAGGTAACCGTGGAAGGTGCTTCCACACCGGATTATCCGTTGCAGAAGAAGCGTCACACGTTTGAATATCTGCGTACCATTTCACATCTGCGTCCGAGAACCAATACGTTTGAGGCGGTGTTCCGTGTACGTTCCCTGTGTGCATATGCGATTCACAAGTTTTTCCAGGAGCGCGATTTCGTTTATGTGCATACTCCGCTCATCACAGGAAGTGACTGCGAGGGTGCCGGGGAAATGTTCCAGGTAACAACGCTTGATTTAAAAGATGTGCCGAAAAAACAGGATGGAACCGTGGATTATACTAAGGATTTCTTTGGAAAACCTACCAATCTTACCGTATCCGGTCAGTTAAACGGAGAAACCTATGCGATGGCATTTAAAAATATTTATACGTTTGGACCGACTTTCCGTGCGGAAAATTCAAACACAACCAGACATGCGGCTGAGTTCTGGATGATTGAGCCGGAGATCGCATTCGCAGATCTCGAAGATGATATGATGCTTGCGGAAAGCATGTTAAAGTATGTGATCAATTATGTGATTGAACATGCACCGGAAGAAATGGCATTTTTCAATAATTTTGTGGACAAAGGTCTGCTGGATCGTCTGGAGAACGTAGTAAACAATGATTTTGCACGGGTGACCTACACAGAAGCAATTAAGATATTGTCAAAACACAATGACAAGTTTGATTATAAGGTATCCTGGGGCTGTGATCTGCAGACCGAGCATGAGCGTTACCTGACCGAACAGATTTATAAGAGACCGGTATTTGTAACCGATTATCCGAAGGAAATCAAGGCATTTTACATGAAACTCAATGAAGACGGAAAGACAGTTGCAGCAGTAGACTGCCTTGTTCCGGGAATCGGAGAGATCATCGGCGGAAGCCAGAGAGAGGACGATTATGATAAACTTCTGGCACGTATTCAGGACATGGGGCTGAAAGAGGAAGATTACAAGTTTTATCTGGATCTGCGCAAATACGGATCAGCCAGACATGCCGGATTCGGTCTTGGATTTGAGCGCTGCGTGATGTATCTGACGGGTATGGCAAATATCCGCGATGTCATTCCGTTCCCTAGAACCGTAAATAACTGCGAACTGTAAAATGGAATAAAAGAGCCGTATTTCCCATAAACTCTAAGGAGGACAATTTCCGGAGAAGTATGTGTGGAGAATGGGCAGGAACAAATAAATAATAAAACAGGAAGAAACGTCGCAAAGTTTGCAGGCTGCTTTATAGGCACATGTCTGCTCTCCGCGGCGCTTTTTCTGTTATGGTGCGGGATTTCCTATTCCATGAGATTGTCGGTGGAACTGATCCGGGTGGGAATTACGGCATGGTATGCGCTTTCCGGTCTCATCGGTGGAAAAATCCTGCGCGCATGTAAATGTGGTGCCATACCTTTTTGCGCAGTTATGCTGGGAGGCTTTTTTTTCGGGATTCTGTATGTCTGTTCCTGCATACGGGAACAGCACTGGATTGCGCTGGAGGGAGAAAACCTGACGATTCTGATTTTGTGTACGGCAGCGGCACTGCTGGGAAGCGTGCGGTGGAAAAAGAAGTAAGGGCTGTGTGACTGTAAAAAAAGACTTTCCTTATGGTGACCACTGTGTTATAATAATACAGATAGACGGGAAATCCAAAAAAACAGACAAAGGAGAGATTCTCATGAAGCATGTAAAGACATTAAATACAAGAAAGTTACAGAACACAATCAAGACAGGTGGATGTGGCGAGTGCCAGACATCATGCCAGTCTGCATGTAAGACATCCTGTACAGTAGGAAACCAGACCTGCGAGAAGTGTAAGTAATCACGGAGTGATTACTTACACAGCCCGAACGCTAAGGTAAGAAAAATAAGGCATAATAAAGCCGCGTGCGTAGCGCGCGGTTTTATTATGTTTAGGAAAGAGAGGAAATATTATAGTGGTTCATCAGTTTAAGAACAATGGCTATGATATTGTATTAGACGTAAACTCCGGTGCCATTCATGTGGTGGATGATGTGACTTATGATGTGATCGCATTATTTGAAGATCACTCCAGGGAAGAGATCATTGCCCAGTTACAATCCCGGTATCCGGAACAGGAGATTGCAGAAGCAATCGAAGAAACAGAGCAGTTAAAGGAGCAGGGAGACCTGTTTACGGAAGATGCTTACGAACAGAAGATTTTTGATTTTAAGAAGCGCCCGACGGTAGTAAAGGCATTGTGTTTACATATTGCACATGACTGTAATCTGGCATGCCGCTATTGCTTTGCGGAAGAGGGCGAATATCATGGAAGAAGAGCCCTGATGTCTTATGAGACAGGAAAACAGGCACTTGATTTCCTGATTGCAAACTCCGGAAACCGGAAAAATCTTGAAGTGGATTTCTTCGGAGGAGAGCCACTCATGAATTTTGATGTGGTAAAACAGTTGGTTGCCTATGGACGGGAACAGGAAAAGCTGCATGACAAGCATTTCCGTTTTACGCTGACAACGAACGGGGTGTTGTTAAACGACGATATCATGGAATTTGCAAATAAGGAAATGGACAATGTCGTTTTAAGTATTGATGGAAGAAAAGAAGTGAATGACCGTATGCGTCCGTTCCGGAAGGGGGCGGGAAGCTATGACCTGATCGTTCCGAAGTTCCAGAAACTTGCAGAGAGCCGGAATCAGGAGCGTTATTATGTCCGCGGTACCTATACCCATTTCAACACCGATTTTTCCAAGGATGTACTGCATCTGGCCGATCTGGGATTCAAGCAGATTTCTGTTGAGCCGGTTGTCGCACAGCCGACCGATGAATATGCACTGCAGGAAGAGGATCTTCCGGTTCTCTTTGAAGAATATGATAAACTGGCAGCGGAGATGGTCCGCCGTAACAGAGAAGGAAATTCTTTCAACTTCTTCCATTTCATGATTGATCTGGAAGGTGGACCTTGTGTGTACAAGCGTCTGTCCGGATGTGGTTCCGGAACGGAATACCTTGCGGTCACACCGTGGGGAGATCTGTATCCGTGCCACCAGTTCGTCGGAAATGAAGATTTTCTGATGGGAAATGTCTGGGATGGCGTGAAAAACACGAATCTGCAGGACGAGTTTAAATGCTGCAATGTCTATGCAAAAGAAAAGTGCCGTAAATGCTTTGCCAGATTTTACTGTAGTGGGGGATGTGCTGCAAATTCGTACAATTTCCACGGAACCATCACAGATGCTTATGATCTGGGATGTGAACTCCAGAAGAAACGTATTGAATGCGCAATCATGATAAAAGCTGCGGAAGCGGAAAATTAAAGGAATAGGAAGGAAGCAAACATGAAAAAAAGCAAGGGCGTCGCTATAATCGCGATTATCCTGGCCTGTCTGATCGGACTGGGATATTACACGAGCACGATTATGTCTGCGACAAGCACAAGTCAGAAAAAAACTGACAACAAGACGGAAGCCGAAGGTATTAAACTTGGTCTTGATCTTTCCGGTGGTGTGTCCATTACTTACCGGATCAAGGATAAGAATCCATCCAAGAAAGATATCAATGATACGGTAGCAAAGCTTGAAGAGCGTGCCGAGAGTTACAGTACCGAATATGCGGTATATCCGGTCGGCGATGACCGTATTACGGTAGAAATTCCTGGTGTCTATGATGCAAATGCCGTACTTGAGGATCTGGGAAGCCCGGGATCGCTGTATTTTATCGTACAGAAAGATTCGGACGGTAATGAAAACTACAGTTATGACAGTTCCACAGGGGAATACAAACTGAATTATGACATTCAGAATCTGGTTGACAATGGTTCTGTAATCATGGACGGTAATGATGTAAAGTCTGCCAATGCAGCGTATAACCAGACTTCCTCTACCAGTACCAAGGAGCCGGTTGTTCAGCTGACATTAAAGAAAAAAGCAGCAGATGTGTTTGGAGAGGCAACCACAAAGGCAGCTTCTTCCGGAGAATCTATCGGTATTTACTATGATGATCATTTCATCAGTGTACCGAAAGTAGAGAGCGCAATCAAAGACGGAAGCTGTGTCATCAACGGTATGTCTGATTATGATGAAGCGGAACAGCTTGCAACATTTATCCGTGTAGGTGCGATCAACTTAAAGCTCGAAGAGATGGAATCTTCCGTAGCAGGGGCACAGCTGGGTGGAAAAGCACTTTCTTCCAGTGTCAAGGCAGCCATCATCGGTTTGATCCTTGTGATGCTTTTCATGATCTTAAATTACAGCTTATCCGGTGTGGTTGCATCCATTGGTCTTGCCATTTATACAACCGTAACGGTAGCTCTGATTTATCTGTTTGAAATTACGCTGACACTTCCGGGTATCGCGGGTGTTATCCTTGGTATCGGTATGGCGGTGGATGCGAACGTTATTATTATCTCACGTATCCGTGAAGAGATTGCAGCCGGCAAGTCTGTACTGACTTCCATCAAAACAGGTTACAAAAAGGCAATGTCAGCCATCATTGACGGTAACGTGACCACCTTTATTGCAGCGCTGGTACTGATGTGGCTTGGTTCCGGAACTGTTAAGGGATTTGCATATACACTGATTATCTCCCTGATTGTTTCCATGTTCACTGCACTTGTCATTTCGAGACTGTTAAATCTGGCATTTTATGCGGTTGGATGCAGAAACGAGAAATTATACGGACGTGCAAAAGAACATAAGACCATCGATTTCATGAAGCATCGCTGGGTATGTTTTATCCTTTCCCTCGTTGTGATCGTAGCCGGATTTGTTGGAATGATCGGTTACGGAGCAGCCGGAAAGGGCGCTTTGAATTTCAGTCTGGAGTTTAAGGGTGGTACATCCATCTCCGCAGATTTTGGTAAAGATTATACCGTTGAGCAGGTAGAGGACAAGATTGTACCGGAAGTCGCAAAGGTTATCAATGATAATGCCATCCAGGCAAGTACCGTATCCGGTAGCAATGTTGTGACAATCAAGACAAAGACACTGAGCCTGAGCGAACGTGAAGAAGTAAATCAGATGCTTGTGGACAAGTTTGGTGTGGATGAATCCACAATCGAGAGCCAGAGTATTGGTTCTACCATCAGTAATGAGATGCGTTCCAATGCGGTCAAGGCACTGATCGTTGCATGTATTTTCATGCTGTTTTATATCTGGTTCCGTTTCAAGGACATCCGTTTCGCCGGAAGTGCGATTATTGCACTGGTACACGATGTACTTGTTATGCTGACGGGTTATGCATTGATCCGTATTTCTGTAGGTAATACATTTATCGCCTGCATACTTACAATTGTCGGATATTCCATCAATGATACCATCGTTATCTTTGACCGTATCCGTGAGAACATGCAGGGAATGAAGAAACAGACACCGGAGACACTGGCAGAGGTGGCAAACCGGTCTCTGACACAGACACTTTCCCGTTCACTGAATACCTCCATTACAACCATCATCATGGTATTGCTGCTGTTTATCCTCGGAGTATCTTCCATCCGTGAGTTTGCATTACCGCTTATGATTGGACTGATCAGTGGTACGTATTCTTCCATCTTTATTGCAGCTGCATTATGGTATGTCATGAAACTGCATCTTGGCAAAGACAAATTGTTAAAACCAGCAGTAGCAAAGACAAAAAAGAAATAAATATTAAAAAACAGGGGAGCTGCACGGCAGCTCCCGTTTGTTTTCTAAGGAGTGGAATGGTTGCATTGCACCGAAGAATTCGGTATAATGGGAAAAAAGAGTTGAAAAGGAGAATATTATGTATACACTGGAAGATATACAGGCAGTAGATCCTGAAATTGCAGCAGCGATCACTGCAGAGTTTGACAGACAAAACAGCCACATTGAGCTGATCGCATCGGAAAACTGGGTGAGCCCGGCGGTTATGTCTGCAATGGGAAGTATTCTGACCAACAAATATGCAGAAGGGTATCCGGGAAAGCGTTATTACGGTGGATGTGAGTGCGTGGATGTAGTTGAGGAACTGGCAAGAGAGCGCGCAAAGAAACTGTTTGGCTGTGAGTACGTCAATGTACAGCCGCATTCCGGTGCACAGGCAAACATGGCAGTACAGTTTGCAATTTTAAAGCCGGGTGATACCATTATGGGAATGAATCTCGATCACGGCGGACATCTGACACACGGTTCACCGGTGAATTTTTCTGGTACGTATTTCCATGTGGTACCTTATGGAGTCAACGATGAGGGATTTATTGACTATGATAAAGTAAGAGAGATTGCACTGGAATGCAAGCCAAAGATGATTATTGCAGGTGCCTCTGCATATGCGCGCACGATTGATTTCAAGAAATTCCGTGAAATCGCAGACGAGGTAAATGCGGTACTCATGGTAGATATGGCGCACATCGCAGGACTGGTAGCTGCCGGACTTCATCCAAGCCCGATTCCATATGCAGATGTTGTTACAACCACAACACACAAGACACTGCGTGGACCTCGTGGAGGAATGATTCTCTGCAGTGAGGAAACAAATAAAAAATATAATTTCAACAAGGCTATTTTCCCAGGTACACAGGGAGGTCCGCTGATGCATGTGATCGCAGCCAAAGCGGTATGTTTCGAGGAAGCGTTAAAGCCTGAGTTTAAAGAATATCAGACACAGATCGTTAAGAATGCGCAGGCACTCTGCAAGGGATTACAGGCGCGTGATATTAAGATCGTATCCGGTGGAACAGACAATCATCTGATGCTGGTTGACCTGACTCCATATGAGCTGACCGGAAAAGTTGTGGAGAAACTTCTTGACAGTGCGCATATTACTGCCAATAAGAATACGATTCCAAACGATCCACAGAAACCATTCGTGACAAGTGGAATCCGTCTGGGAACACCGGCAGCTACATCCAGAGGATTAAAAGAGGACGATTTTGATCAGGTAGCTGAGGCAATTGCCATGCTCATCAAAGAGGGTGAGCCGGCTGTTGAGAAAGCACAGGCAATCATCAAAACATTGACAGATAAATACCCACTTCAGCCAATGCACTAAAATAAAAATAATATCAATAGGAGGACATTATGATTGATTTAAAATTTTTACGAGAGAACCCTGAAGTGGTAAAAGAGAACATTAAGAAGAAATTCCAGGATCACAAGCTTCCACTTGTTGATGAAGTGATTGAACTGGACGCAAAGGCGCGTGCCGCACAGGCAGAAGCAGATGAGCTTCGTGCCAATAAAAACAAGATTTCCAAGCAGATTGGTGCACTGATGGCACAGGGAAAGAAGGAAGAAGCAGAGGAAGTAAAGGCAGAAGTAGCCAAGAATGCAGCTCGTCTGACCGAACTTGAGGCACAGGAGAAGGAGCTTTCCGAGAAAGTCACCAAGATCATGATGACCATTCCAAACATCATTGATCCATCCGTACCGATCGGAAAAGACGATAGCTGCAACGTAGAAATCGAGAAGTTTGGCGAGCCGGTTGTTCCGGATTTCGAGATTCCATATCATACAGATATTATGGAACGTTTTGATGGAATTGATCTCGATGCTGCAGGAAAAGTTGCAGGAAACGGTTTCTATTATCTGATGGGAGACATCGCAAGAATTCATTCTGCAGTAATCTCCTATGCAAGAGATTTCATGATCAACCGTGGATTTACTTACTGTGTTCCGCCATTTATGATCCGTTCAAATGTAGTGACCGGTGTTATGAGTTTTGACGAGATGGATGCCATGATGTATAAGATCGAGGGTGAGGATCTTTACCTGATTGGTACATCTGAGCACTCCATGATCGGTAAGTTTATCGATACCATCAACGACGAGGAGAAGCTTCCATATACACTGACCAGTTATTCCCCATGTTTCCGTAAGGAAAAGGGAGCACATGGTATCGAGGAGCGTGGTGTTTACCGTATCCACCAGTTCGAAAAGCAGGAGATGATTGTGGTATGTAAGCCGGAAGAATCCAAAGCATGGTATGACAAGCTCTGGAAGAATACGGTGGATCTGTTCCGCAGTCTGGATATTCCGGTTCGTACCCTGGAGTGCTGTTCCGGTGATCTGGCAGATCTGAAAGTGAAATCTTGTGACGTTGAGGCATGGTCTCCGCGTCAGAAGAAATACTTTGAGGTAGGAAGCTGCTCCAATCTGGGAGATGCTCAGGCAAGACGTCTGAAGATCCGCATAAAGGGAAAAGATGGCAGGAAGTATTTTGCACATACCTTAAACAATACCGTTGTTGCTCCGCCGCGTATGCTGATCGCATTTCTGGAGAATAATCTGAACGAAGACGGAAGCGTAAATATTCCAAAGGCATTACAGCCATATATGGGAGGAATTGAGAAAATCGTTCCAAAACATGAATAGGAGGCAGTCCTATGGGAGATATAAATAAGATAGAGGAAGAATGTACCCATAATTGCATGACCTGTGGGCATGGCTGTGCAGAAGGCAGTGATGGTGTGGGAAAATTCGAAAAAGCCCTGAATAAACTTAGTGATATTGATGCCGGGGAGCTGTTGAAAGGATTACAGTCGCTGGGAGAATCAGACAATCAATAATTGAAAATGATAAAAAAGCACCGTATGAAATTACCTAAAAAGTCTTTTCATACGGTGCTTTTTTGTTGAAATTGTACATTTCCGTTGCTTTTCGTCAGAAAGTGAGCGATAATAAAAGAAAAAACAAGAAGAATCAATTGGGGTAGGAGAGGGTATGAAAGAAGTATTAAAAAGAGGAATGCTGAAATGTGAGAACAGCTTTTTTTCGCATGTCGTCCGATGTGCATTGGGAATGATAATCCCACTTGTTTTGACTGGGGGGATTGCCTGTGCTGTCCGTGATTTTCCAGTCGCCCCGTACCAGACGTTTCTGACGCAGGGGGGTGGGAGATGGTTTTATGATTTCCTTACAATGGTTTATGAGGGAACATACGGTATTTTTTCTGTAGCATTGGTAATTACCATTGCGTACAGTTATGCAATGGAGAAAAATGAATCGCTGGAAAATGTCGTTATGTATGTGGTTGTGGCACTTGCCGCATTCAGTGCACAGCTGAATCTGGGAACAGAAGATTTTGATGTGGCAGGACTGGGAACGACCGGATGTTTTGCGGCAATGTTTATCGGTTATTTGTCCTGCATGGCATTTTCAAAGCTGCGCAGATGCCATAAACTGATGCTGGAACAGTATACCGCGGGGATGGGGGGAGGCTGTGTCTCGGCAATCCGTACACTGATTCCACTCGGTATTGTTGCAGCTGGTTCGGGAGGCTTGAATCTGCTTATTGGCAGAATTACCGGAATCTATGGATGTTATCAGTGGTTTAACCGTATTTTCTATGCAGCATTTCAGAATATTGCAGATTACAGTAATTTCCTTTCCGGACTGCTCTATACGTTCGCGGTAAATCTGATGTGGTTTTTCGGTTTGCATGGAAGCCATATTCTGGAGGCAGTGGCAGTCCATAATTTTGGTGTCACAGGAAATGTTGTTTTTTCAAAGGCATTTTACGATGTGTATGTGGCAATGGGAGGCTGTGGCACAACGGTCAGTGTCCTGATTGCATTGCTTTTGTTCTTCCGCAAAGAACGTACCGGTAAGCTGGCAGGGCTGGCATCATTTACGGTAGTCTTCAATTTAAATGAAATGCTTACATTTGGTATTCCGATCATATTAAATCCGATTCTGCTGGTTCCGTTTGTCCTGACACCGGTGGTGTGCTATTGCCTGGCATATGCGGCAACAGTATGCGGTTTTCTGCCGGCTCTTACTCATGAGGTGGTATGGTCGGCACCGGTTGGTATCGGTGGCTATCTTGCCAGCGGTTCATGGAAGGGAATTGCCGTGCAGGCAGTGGGAATTCTGGCAGGGATATTGTTTTACCTTCCGTTCCTGAAGATGAATCAGAGGATGGAGGTATATAAAGCCAAGTGTCATGTTCAGGTTCTGATACACGAATTACAGGAAAAGGAAGAACAGATTGACCAGCCGGTGTTTTTGACGCGCGGAGACCATATCGGAATGATTTCCCGTATGCTCCTGCTTGATTTAAAGCATGCGATCAAGAATAAAGAACTGTATATGCTTTATCAGCCACAGGTATACAGCGATGGTACCTGTATTGGTGCTGAGGCATTGCTGCGTTGGAACCATCCGGTATATGGTATGATATATCCACCACTTATTATTTATCTTGCAGAGGCGGGAAAGGTATTGCCGGAACTGGAACGGTTTATCATTGATCAGGTTACGGATGGGATTGTGCAGACGCGTGCACAATATGATTCGGATTTTAAAATTTCCGTAAACATTACCGCGCATTCCCTGTTGTGGGACGTTGAGGGATATATCCGGCAGACTATGGAACAAAAAGGGATAGATGCCCACATGCTCTGGATTGAAATTACAGAACAGGATATCCTTCTGCAGACGGATGTGGTTGTCCGGAAACTTGAAGAACTCAAAAAGCAGGGCCATAAGCTTTTGATTGATGATTTCGGCATGGGACATACTTCCCTGCTGTACCTGCAGTCAGAGTATTTTGATGTGGTCAAGCTGGACGGTTCACTGACCCGCCCACTTTTGAAAAGCCATACGAATCAGAAAATTGTGCGTTCGATTATCGAACTGGGACAGGAACTTGGGGTAAAGGTAATTGCAGAGTTTGTGGAAAACAGGGAGCAGAGAGATCTTCTGGATACGCTGGGCTGTCATTGCTATCAGGGATACCTGTATGCAAAACCGCTGGAACTGGAGGCGTTTATTACTTATATGAAACAGATGAACGAGAAGTAGCGGGCTGTTTTTTCAAAAATTTCCAGTGATATTTACCAAAATTTCTCTTGTTTTTTTGAAGCCCTGGATATATGATGATGACAGGGAAATTGTTACAGCACAAAAGCCATTTCAGAAAGGATGGACGGAAAACATGAGAAAGAAGTCACATATTTCACTGGCACGTTATATTGTAGCAAACACAGAGGACGAAGGGCTGAAAAAACACTGGCTGTCGTTTTATATTGGAAGTGTCCTGCCGGATTGTAAGCCATCTTTTATCTATAAACGGCATGAGATTACCGGTACATTTCCAAAACTCAGGAAGGATATAGATGCATTGATCCATGGAAAAGAGAACCGTTTTCCAAAACGGAAGCGGATGTATTACATGAATCTGGGGGAGATCACGCATTACGTAGCAGATTATTTTACCTTTCCGCACAATAAGATTTATCCGGGAGGATTTAAAGAACACTGTGCTTATGAAGAACATCTCAAACATGAACTCCGCGCCTTTTTAAAGACGGAGGCACCGAAGGTGTTGAATGAATGCGGGCATCGGCAGTTTGCCAGCCAGGAGGCACTGTTTGATTATATTCAGAAAATGCATGATAAGTATTTAAGCAGTAAGATTGATACGGCAAAAGACATTGAGAATATTGTGCTGGTCAATAAACAGGTGGTGGATGGCATCGATTATCTGTTTTTAAAGAATCATATGCAGCACAGGGTTGCATAGAGGGAAAGCAGCCGGAAATCCGGCTGTTTTTCTGCGCTTACGGACACTTATAGGATTGACAAATTTTTGACAAAGTGTTACGATTATTCCATATGAAACTGTCGATGATTCGTGACAATCAGGTACATATACCGTTACGAAAGACATTTAGGATTAGGAGGATTTATACAATGAGTGAGTTCAAGAATTTAACTCTGGAAGTAGCTGACGGAATCGCTGTATTAGCAATCTCCAGACCAGCAGCATTAAATGCATTAAACAGTGAGACTCTGGATGAGTTAAACGTATGCTTAAGCGAGATTGAAGCAAACGATGATATCAAAGCAGTCATCTTAACCGGCGGTCCGGACAAGAAGGGCAACGAGTTCAAGTCATTCGTAGCTGGTGCAGATATTGCTGAGATGGTAAACTTCACAGCTCCGGAAGCACGTGCATTCGGAATCAAGGCTTCTGAGCCATTCTTCAAACTGATGAATATGCGTCAGGTTACTATCGCTGCAGTAAACGGATTTGCATTAGGCGGAGGATGTGAGATCTCTATGGCATGTGATATCCGTATCGCAAGTGAGAATGCAATCTTCGGACAGCCAGAGTGTGGTCTTGGAATCATTCCTGGATTTGGTGGTACACAGAGACTTGCCCGTCTGGTAGGTATGGGACGTGCAAAAGAAATGATCTTCACCTGTGACAACGTAGATGCAAACGAAGCATACCGTATCGGCCTGGTAAATAAAGTAGTTGCCAAGGAAGAACTTATGCCAACTGCAAAGGCTATGGCAGCAAAGATTATTTCTAAGGGAAGCTATGCAGTATCTGTTGCAAAGGCTGCAATCAACAATGGTTATGACATGGATATCAAGAACGCTGTTGAGATGGAGGCTAACCTGTTTGGCGTTGTCAATGATACACACGACAAGAAAGAGGGAATGGGAGCTTTCTTAGAGAAGAGAGCTGCTACATTGACAGATTTCTAAAATCATACAGAGGGCGATAAGGGGCGATATGAGAAATCATATCGTCCTTTTTTTGCCATATTTCAGGATAGGGGAAATGGAATTATATTAGACAATCTGGTGAAATTAGGTTATTATAAATAATAAGGGAGTTACCTTAAAACAGGAGTGTTATAGAAATTATTATTAAATGGAGGTTTAACGTCTTCATGGATAAACTATATATGATCTTATTATGCCTGATGATAGTACCAATTCTTATTTGTATCAAATATTCCAGAAGAACAAAAAGTGATGTGGCATCTTCCATTGTGAAATGCCTCATTTTTACAATTGTTACTATCCTTAGCAATGGTTTGTCTGCTTTTTCAGGAAATGAAACATTTTCTTATATAATGGAAGCACTTTATCGGTTTTCCTTTGATCTGATGCTGATATATGTATTGCAGTATTCCCAGCAGTATACGCGTGTTTTTCACGAGGTTTCACCGTTTAAAAAGGGGTGTTTCATAATTGCATATCTGGATGGAATTTTACTGTTTTTAAATATAATTTTTCATAACGTATTTACGATAGAAACCGTGCGATTCCCGAATTTTGATATGTATCATGTAGCCGACAAATCCATTATTTTTTACTTTCACTATGTGTTTGCATATGGTCTGGTATTTTGTATTATTGCATCGTTTATAATCAAAATTATACAGATACCGGATTTTTACCGTAAGAAATATTTGCCGATACTTGTGTTAATATGTGTGATCACGGTATCAAAATTTATATGTGGAATTTCAGAATTTCCGATTGATGTGTCGCTTCCTTTTTTTGTATGCGCAGCAATACTGATCTGTTACCTGACGCTGTACCGTTCTTCGCGTGAACTTGTAGATAAAACACTGTCCATCGTTGTAAATGAAATGAATAACGCTGTGATATGTTTTGATATAAATAACGAATGTGTGTATGCCAATGAGCGTGCATTGAAAATATTTAACAGTTCACTGGATTCCCTTTCCGGGATCTCGGAGGATGTACAGGGCTGGATAAAAGAACATGACACCAACAATTCGGCCTCCCTTGAATGGAGTGGTCAAACCATTATTGACAACAAAACGTATTATTTCGATATCGAATACAGAAAACTGTTTGATAAAAAGAATGAATATATAGGTTTTTTCCTGAATCTGATTGATAATACGGAGAAACATATTGCGTTTGAGAAAGAAAAATACCTTGCAACACATGATACGCTTACCGGATTGTATAATAAGAATTATTTTGCCCATAAAACATCGGAAATTTTAAATGAGAATCCGGATAAAGAGTGGCTGCTGATCTGTTCCAATATCAAGGATTTTAAACTGGTCAACGATCTCTTTGGTCTTGAAAAAGGAAACGAGGTCCTTAAAATGGAGGCAGATCTTCTTAAAGCACAATGTGGGGAAGGGAGCGTCTATGGACGCACCGGTGGTGACAAATTTGCAATATGCATCCCAAAAGAAGAATTTAAAGAGCAGGATTTTATGGATGCGATACAGACCATGGGGCATGCATTTAACAATGACCTGTATCATCTTCATATTTATGTCGGTGTTTATGAAATCACAGACCGGAATGAAGAAGTATCCATTATGTGTGATAAAGCCAATCTTGCAATAAAGACACTGGGTGAAAACTATGATAAATCAATTGCATACTATAACGACACGATATTTCATGATACCGTTGCCGAAAAGCAGCTGGTGGGTGATTTTGATAAAGCACTTGCCGAAAAACAGTTCTGCATGTATTTACAGCCACAGGTGACATCGGAAGGAAAATTACTGGGGGCAGAGGCTCTCGTCCGATGGCAGCATCCGAAACGCGGTCTGATTTTTCCGGGGGATTTTATTGAAGTTTTTGAAAAAACAGGTCTGATTTACCGGCTTGACCGGTTTGTGTGGGAACTTGCCGTACAAAAACTTGCACAATGGCAGAAAGCCGGGCGGGATGATCTGTATATATCCGTAAATATTTCGACCAAGGACTTTTACTATATGGATGTATATGAAACAATTACCAGTCTTGTTGAAACCTATAAAATCATTCCTTCCACACTGAAACTGGAAATTACGGAAACCGCAATTATGACCGGAACCGCAGGGGAACTTGAAATGATTGAACGGTTCAGGAAATCCGGCTTTCAGGTGGAAATAGATGATTTCGGAAGCGGCTATTCTTCATTTAATACGCTAAAGGATATGGACGTGGATGTGCTGAAAATAGATATGGGATTTTTAAGGACAACCCGGCCGGAACGCTTAGAGAGAAGTATGTCCATTATAAATACGATCATATCACTCACCAAAACACTTGGTCTTTCCGTTATCACGGAGGGCGTTGAAACAAAGGAGCAAATTGATAAGCTTACCCAGATGGGATGCGGAATTTATCAGGGGTATTATTTTTCAAAGCCGATTCCGGTAGACCAGTTTGAAGATGCCTATATGTAAATTTATCCGGAATAAAGGTATTGCCAACATATTCAGTCAGATGGGACTTATATAACTAAATTGAAAGATAAGAAATATTTGACGAGGCAGGGAAGTAGTCAAAAAGGAAAGTGGATAATACTGAAAAAATTCAATAGACACTGGTAAAACAGGTGAGTGTATGGGACCACCAGAGATTGAATTATCAACGGAAAAGATCCGGAACTTGCCTATGCGGATTATATCAGCAGGAAGCGGAGCTATCTGGATGTGTCCGGGGATTACCGACCGGCCGTAGTTTTGCGGATTTTGTTTATATTCCAAAACCGGAATATAAAGCTGATTATCCGGCGCTGGTTGTGGAACTGAAATGAAATATACTCTTTTCCCATAGATTTTGTGTGCATTGCACACGGCTGCGATTATAGTCCTTTTTTCACAGATTTTCAAGTGGGGGTAAATAGTAATAGTATTAAGAAAAAGGCTGACAGTCCGTGCACTCTGTTATATACTGTTGAAAGAACAAAAATCGCAACATGAACAGAACAGGAAGAAACCAATGGAAGAAAAAATAATGCATCTTCTGATCACGGAAGACGATATGGCACTCGCACAGGGACTGCAGCGCGCATTACAGGAGAAAAACCGGCAGGTGCTATGTTGTAAAAACATACAGGAGACCAGACAGCATCTGCACCAGAACAAGACAGATCTGCTGATTCTCGATGTGAATCTGCCGGACGGAAGCGGTTTTGATCTGCTGCAGGAGATCCGCAGAACCTCGGATCTTCCGGTGATCTTACTTACGGCAAACGATCTGGAAATGGATATTGTAAGCGGACTGGAGCAGGGAGCAAATGATTACATCACAAAGCCGTTCAGTCTGGCGGTACTCCGGGCGCGGGTAAACACCCAGCTTCGGAACCGGACGGTGCAGATGCAGAAAGAAAGCACACAAAACACACAGATCTGGGAGGGCAGTATCTGGAAGTTTGATTTTACAAATATGCGTTTTACCGTAAGCGGACAGGAAGTGGAGTTAAGTAAAACCGAGCAGAAACTTCTGGCACTTCTTGTGCAGCATGCGGGGATGACCGTGCCGCGGGAAACTTTGATGGATCGCATCTGGACCGATGGCGCGGTGTACGTGGATGAAAATGCGCTTTCGGTTGCCATCAAGCGGCTGCGGGATAAATTACAGGCAAAGGAGCAGATCCGGACCGTGTATGGGATCGGATATGTATGGGAAGTATGATCGGATATTTTGTAATTATATTGCTTGCGGCAGGGAGTGTGCTTGCAGCAGCACTTTTCTTCAGACACCGGCAGAAACAGGTGATGGATGGACTTTCCGATATGCTTGAGGCGGCGATAAACGGCACCTTTTCCGAGACCACATTTGATGAGTCGCGGCAGTCGTCGCTGGAAAACCGTCTGGCGCAGTATCTGGCGGCATCGGAACTTTCGGTGCGAAGCATAGACGTGGAGAGGGAAAAAATCAAGGAACTGATTGCAGATATTTCCCATCAGACGCGGACGCCGCTTTCAAATATTTTATTGTATACGGAACTGCTGGAGGAAGAACCGCTGGGGGAAGCAGCACAGGATTCCGTAAAAAAGCTGCGGCAGCAGAGTGAAAAATTACAGTTTTTAATGGATGCGCTTGTCAAACTTTCAAGGCTTGAGACAGGCGTTTTTGTGTTGCATCCAATCCGGCAGCCGCTGACAGAACTGGTGGTAGACGGTATGGAAAGTTACCGGGAAAAAGCAGCCGCCCAAGGACTTTCGATTGCGTTTTCCGGGACGAAAAAAGCAGAGAAAGGCGCACCGGTTTATGCGTACTTTGATAAGAAATGGTCCATGGAAGCACTGGGAAATATTCTCGATAATGCGATCAAATATACGAACACAGGAGGGATTACCATAAAACTCTGTTCCTATGAACTGTTTGCCTGCGTGGAAGTGACGGATACGGGAATCGGCATCGGTGAGGAGGAGCATGCGGCGGTATTTGGGCGTTTTTACAGGGGAAACGCGGTTGCCGAAAAGAGCGGTGTGGGGATCGGGCTGTATCTGGCACGTTTTATCATGCAGCAGCAGGGCGGATATATCCGGCTTTCGTCCACGCCGGGGAAAGGCTCAACGTTTGGGCTGTATTTTCCAACGGCAATTGTGTCAAAATTGTAAGAATCTTTTGTTTCCGGGACAGATTCTCGAAAGAATTCTGTGCGACAATCTTAAAAGAAGGCAGGAAATGCCAAATCAGGAGCAAAAGGAGATTACAGGATGGTCATTTTGGAAACCAGAGATTTGAAAAAACAGTATGGCACGGGGGAGACCGCCGTGCACGCGCTGGCGGGGGTAAACCTGTCGGTGGAAAACGGAGAATTTGTCGCGGTGGTAGGAACCTCAGGATCGGGAAAATCGACGCTTTTACATATGCTTGGCGGACTCGACCGGGCAACATCCGGCAAAGTCTATGTGGACGGCAAGGACATTTTTGCATTAAAGGATGAAGAACTGACGATTTTCCGCAGAAGAAAAATCGGATTTGTCTTTCAGTCCTTTAATTTAGTTCCGGTGCTGTCTGTCTATGAAAACATTGTGCTGCCATTGCAGCTTGACGGAAAAACCGTGGACAATGCATTTATCGGGGAGATCGCAGAGGCACTCGGATTGAAAGAAAAATTAAACGTGCTGCCAAACCAGCTTTCGGGAGGACAGCAGCAGCGTGTGGCGATCGCGCGGGCACTTGCAGCAAAACCGGCGATTCTATTAGCAGATGAACCGACCGGAAATCTCGACAGCTGTACCTCACAGGATGTGATGGGGCTGCTCAAAACGACCAGCACCAAATTTGCGCAGACCATTGTGATGATCACACACAACGAGGAGATTGCACAGCTTGCAGACCGGATCATCCGTATCGAGGATGGACGGATTGTGACCGGGAAAGCAGGTGAGGCATTATGATACAGGTAAAAAACCGTGCCTGTGTGCGCACCATTGCCGTGCGCAGTCTGCGGGCTTCCAAAATGAGAAACCTGATTGCCGTGATTGCAATTATGCTGACCACGATGCTGTTTACCGCGCTGTTTACGATTGCAATTTCCATCAACGATTCGTTCCAGCAGTCCAACTTTCTTATGGCCGGAGGCGATGCGCACGGGTCTTTTAAGAAACTGACGGAAGAACAGATGGAAACCTTAAAAAAAGATCCGCTCATTCGGGAGACAGGTGCGCGGTTGTTTTTAGGAATGGGAACCGGGGATGCATTTCGCAAGACACAGGTGGAAGTCAGCTATATGGATGCGCATGGGGGAAAACATTATTTTTGCACACCAACGCACGGACATCGTCCAAAAGAGGGAAGCAATGAAGCGATGACAGATACCCGGGTGTTAAAACTGTTAGGAGTACAGCCAAAAATCGGCACCAAATTTACCGTGACGTATCAGATCGGAGGAGGTCAGTCAGAACCGAAAACGGTGACGCAGGAGTTTGTTCTCTCCGGCTGGTGGGATTACAACAGAGTTTCCCAGGCAAGCAATGTGATCGTGCCAGAAAGTTATGTGAAAAAGACATTGCAGCATGTGAATATCGGGGAGGATGAAGAGAGTGGAAAATGGTCACTTGACGTTATGTTTGGGAATGCACTTCATATTGAAAAAGATATGCGGCAGGTGATCAGAGACTGTGGATTTCAGTCAGAAGATGCTTCCAAACCGGGCTATATTGCATTTGGTGTAAACTGGGGCTATACCGGTGCGCAGTCGAGCAGCAATCTGAATCCGGAAAGCATTGCAGCCATTGTGGCATTGCTTGTGCTCATTGTATTTACCGGATACCTGGTCATTTACAATGTGTTTCAGATTTCCGTTGCCAACGATATCCGTTTCTACGGACTGTTAAAAACGATCGGCATGACCGGGCGGCAGCTCAAGCGGATCATCCGGCTGCAGGCAGTCCTTTTATCAGGCATTGGAATCCCGGCGGGACTTCTTCTGGGATTTGGAATCGGCGTGGGACTGGCACCGGCTGTCATGGCACAGACGAGTTACACGACAGCGGTTATAAAATTGCATGCGTGGGTATTTGTGGGAGCAGCACTTTTTTCACTGGTCACCGTATTTTTATCCTGCAATAAGCCGGGGCGGATCGCTGCAAAGGTATCCCCGGTCGAAGCGGTGCGCTATACGGAGGCAGACTGTGGCCGAAAAAAAGCAAAAGCGGCAAAAAAGCCGGCGTCTTTGGGGCGTATGGCATGGGCAAATGTGGGACGAAACCGGAAGAAAACGGTTCTTGTTGTCATTTCCCTCTCCCTTGCGGTTGTTCTTTTAAATCTGACCGTTATGTTTGCAAACGGATTTGATATGGATCTGTATTTGAAACACTTCTGTGTGAGCGATTTTGTGTTTGCCAATGCGGATTATTTTAACGTGCAGAAAGGATTTCATTCTTCCGATGAAGCGGTGGAAGATTCTGCAATGCAGACCGTGCTCGCGCAAAATGGGGTTAAAGAGAGTGGATGTGTCTACGGACAGACAACCCGGGTTTTGGAAAAAATAAAGAAAAAAGATATGCTGGCGTATTTTACATCCATGGGACATACCATGACAAAAGAGCAGGAAAAGGGTTATTTCAATTGGAAGGAACAGGCAGATGATGGCAGTTATTATGACGATATTCAGTTGTATGGAATGGATGCATTCCCGCTTCAGAAAGTAAAGGTGCTCAAAGGCGATGTCGCGTCACTGGATCAGGAGAATGCCATTGCAGCAGTCTATAAGCAGGATGATTATAACAAAAAAGTTGATCACAGTAACTGGGCCGGGGTGGGCGATCAGGTGACACTCAGGTACGTAAACAGTTGGAAATACTTTGACGCAAAGAGTGGAAAAGAGATCCTGGAGGATGAGGTTGACGATTATGAAGATGCCTATGTCATGAAAGCAGATGATTATACACAAAAAACCTATACGGTGGTGGCAGAGATTCTGGTGCCTTCTGCGATGAGCTGCCGGTATTATGGATCGCCGCAGTTTGTGCTTGGAAGCGATACGTTTATCAAAGATACCGGGACAAAAGATGTCATGCATATGATGTTTGATATGAAAAACAATCAGAGTGCAAGAGCAATGGAAAGTTTTTTGAAAAATTATACGGAACAGGTCGAGCCGCTGTACAGCTATGAATCGAAGTTTTCCTACGAAAAAGAGTTTGATTCGTTCCGTGGGATGTTTCTGCTGCTTGGAGGTGTTCTCTCCGGCGTGATTGCCGTGGTCGGAACATTAAATTTCCTGAATGCCATCCTCACGGGGATGATTGCAAGGCGCAGGGAGTTTGCTGTGCTGCAGTCGGTTGGCATGACCAGACGCCAGTTGAAGCGGATGCTTGTGTATGAGGGACTGTTGTATACGCTTGCGGCGATTGTCATTTCGCTTATTCTTGTTGTGGCATCTGAGCCGTTTATGGGAAAGATGATTGAAAAAATGTTCTGGTTTTTCCGGTTTCAGTATACCATCGGTCCGGTCGTGCTTGCGGCACTGATCTTTACCGTGATCGGCGCGGGGGTTCCGCTTGTGGTCTATTGTGTGGTTGGAAAGCAGACGATTGTGGAGCGGCTGAGGGAGACGGAGTAAAAAAGAATAACAAAACATTTCCGAATAAAACCTGAATCCATGTGGCATAAGAAGCAATTCATTCGGTTACTTTGCTTTTCAGGACAGATGTGATATCTGCCGAAAGCGTTGCTGAATGTTCCAAAAACAGAGCAATAAAAATAAATATTTCTTTAATTTTGAAACCATACTATTTACATAAATGAAACCGTAAGGTAATCTTAAAAAATATGTAAAATATGAGGATCATAAGAAAGAGGTTTATGGATGAGGAAGAAACGGATCACAGTTATAATTGGCAGGATGTTTTGTGGCGGAGCGTTTAATCTATGGAACAGGCAGAATAAAACCAAAACGGCAATGAAATTATCAGCTGTTGTTATGCTCCTGTGCCTGATGCTGGGGGCATGTGCACAGAAACAGAAGATACCGGCTGCAACTTATATGGGAGGAAACCATACCATTACAGAAATTTGCAAAGAACTGGATACCGCGGGAGCTTCCCATGTAGATACATTCCGGGAATGGGTAACTGATTTTGCGGATTCGGCCGGGAAGAATGCAAAGCTTGAGGATGTCTGGTCTGATCCGGAAAACATGAAAGCAGATATCGGCAAATGTATGGATGGCTGGGAACAGAATCATGATTACTCCGACACGGACTGCAGAATGACAGCCTTTCTCTTACTGGATGGCCTGCTTCACGCAGAATCAACGGAAGACAATTATGAAGGTACTTATCTAATGTTTGATACAGAAGCAATAGATAATGTGGAAAGGTATGAAACCATAAAAGAGAACCGGGATATGTTTACCACACTCTATGGAGAAAAGAGTGTTGCAGATAAAAAACATCCGGAAACAGCATTTTCGGATAGTTGGAAACATTATGGATTTCAAATAGACAGTGACAGGATATCGCTCCTTAGTATCGTGATATATGACCCGTATTCGGATGTTACTTTCGTGGGTCATACAGGTATCCTGATAAAGGACAGGGACGATTACTTATTTGTAGAAAAGATTGCATTTGAACAGCCATATCAGGCAACAAAGGTGAAGACGGTGGATGAATTGCTCAATATTCTGTCATTGAGACCGGAATATTTCGGAGAAGAGGGAGAAGCCGGACCGTTTGTTTATAATAATGGGGAATATATTGGAACATTAAAGGCGAAGACATATTAGCAAAAAACATTTGACATACCGGAAATATTCCCCTACAATCGTTCTAAAAAGAACGATTGTAGGGGGGAAAAGAGAATTTCTTTTGGCTGTTATCTGCCGGTTACTTTATTCAGTAAAACGAAACCAAAGGTGGGATTATTAATGATTCCAAAAACCTGTGCATATATGTGGATGATTGCAATGGGACTACAACTGTTATTTTAAAAACAAAAATATTATAGAGGCAGGGCATTATAATGAAAATGGAAAAATTTGTAAAGCTTATGACGGGACATTTTGATAACAGAGAACAATTTACAGAAATGAAATCTGCAGGAAAATTATTTCCGTATGCCCGACATGTGAATACAGTCTGTAATGATAAGATAAATAATATTCCGGAAAATTTTACCGGAATATTTATTGTAGAAGAAAGTTATTATGAGACGGATGGAAAATGCCATGCATCACCGCATTTATTTCTTGTTACGGATTGTGACGGTGGAATTATGCTTTCTTCCTACGAAATTCCGGCAGGAGAAGACAAAAATACGTTTTCTTATGCTTCCATGAAGAACGTAGAATATAGTGACCTGAAAAGATCTGAGAAGTTTACCCCGGCATTGTATCAGGAAAAGGATGGTGTCTGGGAAGGGGGAAGTGTGAGTCAGTTTACCCCTGTGATGACATTCCGGTTATGGGAGAGATTCTCGGAGACATGTCTGGAGGTGTCAGAAAGTATGGAAGTGAATGGAAAGAAAACTTTCGGATATGATGTGCCGGTTATTTATAAAAGAATATGATTGTGAACCGGCTGTGGGAGACGGAGTGAAAAGAATAACTGATATAAAAGCCGCCTAAACCGGTAAAAATATGGAAATAAAAAGAAAAGAGGACAGCAAATGTGTACAGCAGCAACTTATAAGACAGCAGATTTTTATTTTGGACGTACCCTGGATTATGAATTTTCCTATGGGGATGAAGTGGCAGTCCTGCCACGGAATTATGCACTTGCCTTCCGGCATATGGGTACATTAAAAGCGCATTATGCCATAATCGGAATGGCATATGTGGTGGGGGATTATCCCCTGTATTATGATGGCATCAACGAAAAAGGACTGGGCATGGCAGGACTTAATTTTGTGGGAAATGCCATGTATCAGGAAGTAGTGGAAGGAAGAGAAAATATCGCGCAGTTTGAATTTATTCCATGGATTCTGGCACAGTGTGCATCGGTTGAGGAGGCAAGGGAAAAACTTGAAAAAATGAATCTTGTGGGGACGCAGTTTGGCGAGCAGCTTCCGGCGGCGCAGCTGCACTGGATCATTGCGGATGAAAAGGAGTGTATCGTCGTGGAATGTATGGTGGACGGGCTGCATGTGTATGACAATCCGGTGGGGGTGCTGACCAACAATCCGCCATTTCCGCAGCAGATGTTTTTATTGAACCAGTATATGCATCTTTCCCCGAAGCAGCCGGTCAATACGTTTTGCGAGCAGCTTCCATTGGAGCAGTACAGCCGCGGTATGGGAGCGTTGGGACTGCCGGGAGATCTTTCTTCCACATCGCGTTTTGCCCGCGTGGCGTTTACCAGACTGCATGCTATGTCCGGAGAGTCCGAGGCGGAAAGTGTCAGTCAGTTTTTCCACATTTTAGGTTCGGTTGACCAGCAGCGCGGATGTTGTGAGGTGGCAGATGGCAAATATGAAATTACGTTGTATACTTCCTGCTGCAATGCAACAAAAGGAATCTATTACTACACGACGTATGAAAATCATCAGATCACGGCGGTGGATATGCACAGGGAAAATCTTGATGGGGAGACGCTTGTGCATTACCCGGTTGTGAAAGGGGAACATATTTTGTGGCAGAATTAAAAGTGTGGGACATATGGAAAAAAGTTATGGATTAAGTCCCGGAGAAATATGGTAATGGGACACATGGTAAAAAAGTTATGAATTAAGTCCCGGAGAAATATGGCGGTGGGACATATAGAAAATTTCTTTGCGTTTATGTCCTGTTTAATAGAACAAATGGGACATAAGAAGGAAGTTTTACACCATATGTCTCAGAGCCAAAGGAAAGGGGGACATAAAAGGGATGTTTTATGCCATATGTCTCAGAGCCAAAGAGAAGAGGGACATAAGAAGAAAGTTTTACGCCATATGTCCCGGAGTCAAAAGAAAGAGGGACATGAGAAGGAAGATTTAAGTTATATGTCCTGAAGTCAAAGAGAAGAGGGACATAAGAATGGAGCTTTAAACTATATGTCCCAGAGCCAAAGAGAAGAGGGACATAACACAATATGTCCACACAAAAGAGGAGAAGGAAATTTTAAAATGAAATATATTCCATTAATCATCGTGTTACTTCTGATTCTGGCAATTCTGGTTTTGGTCTTTTACGGAGTGTCCCGTGTGAAACGATTTTCCAGACAATTGTTCGGCACAGATGATATTATACAGGGAGTGAAAAAAGCACAGGAGGATGCCGCGTCAACACCGCGTTCGGTTTCTGCGATGACAAGGATTGCCCTGCCTCAGATCGTTTCCGATTTCCCGGATTTTCAATACGATGAGATGAAGCAGCGCGCAGAAAATGCCCTGACACAGTATCTGCAGGCGCTGACGGCACAGGATGTGGAAATTCTGCAGGAAGGAAACGGGGACTTAAAGGAGCAGCTCCGTTCACAGATCAGTTCGGCTGTTTCACAGGGAAAATGTGAGCATTTTACACAGGTAAAGATCCATCAGACGGAGATTGCCCGATACCGCAAGGAGGCAGGACGGTGCATCGTGACATTTCAGTCTGCAGTGGAAAGTTTCCACTATGTGACAGATGAGGCGAATGTTGTAGTTCGGGGATCGGATCATACTTTAGAGCAGAGCCGCTATAATACAGATCTTGTTTATATTCAAAACCGTGCGCTTGCAAAAGATGCCGCAGACAATGCAATTGGGATTACCTGTCCAAACTGTGGGGCACCTGTCACAAATCTCGGAGCAAAGTTCTGTGAGTATTGCGGAGCCGGAATTATAGAATTAAATGTACATGCATGGTCATTTGAAAATATTGAGGAAGCGTAAGTTTTTTATGAAGCAAAAATTTGATCTTATTATCTTGCGTTTCCTGTGATATTGTGTTAAAGTACATATTGTTCTGAATATGAGAACCACAGAGTGATGACAGAGGTCACACGAAGGGGTACACCACCGCGGGTGTAGCTTTCTTCGTGTGGCCTTTTTTGATTTCAGAAAATTTTCTACAACCGTATAAAAGGAGGTCTTACATGGTACATATCAACGGAAAAGACATGGATGTGGCAGGGCAGTCCCTGATGGCATACCTGGAAGCAAATGATTATGAGAAGGGAACCTTTGTTGTGGAATGCAACGAGGAGATCATCCATAAAGAGGATTACAAAACGTACATCCTAAAAGACGGAGACATTATAGAAATCGTCCAGTTTATGGGAGGTGGCTGCGGTACATCTCAGATGTATCGCTAAAGAGTACAGTGTCGGTTCATTTGCAAAGTAAATTTTTCCTGGGGAGATGTTCCCGTTGGTACATCTCAGATGTATCGCTAAAGAATACAGCACCGGTTCATTTGCGAAGCAAATATATCACACAGTCCAATTAATCATAAAACAGCTTGCAAAAGTGGGAATGAACAAAACCACAGCAGAAAAATATCACAGAAAATACAAAGGTAGTGTAAAACGAATTATGAAAAAATCGCCCCTCTTTTTCCTTGGCGTTGACCAATTATAGGTTACTTACAGAAAATCCCGTCAAGGCTGAATTTAATGGTCTAACGGTCTTTCAGTCCGGTCTTACCCAGTTTTCCAACGTAAAATTAAGGTCATTTCAGTCAAAGAAAGGGAGAGTAAATGCCTATATAGCCCAGAATCGTTGATTTTACTGGAGTTGAATCGTTTGTGGAAGTATGAAGTTGACACTACCAATACAAGAAAGAAGGAAGAAAAAATGAAGAATGACACATTTACATTAGGAGGAAAAGAATTCTCCTCGCGTTTTATTTTAGGATCAGGAAAATATTCCATGGAGCTGATCAAGGCTGCCGTTGAAAACGCCGGAGCACAGATTATTACATTAGCAGTGCGCCGCACCAACACAAAGAAAAAAGAAAACATTCTGGACTTTATCCCGGATAACGTAACATTGCTTCCAAACACTTCAGGTGCAAGAGATGCAAAAGAAGCAGTCCGCATTGCGCGCATGGCAAGAGAACTTGGATGCGGAGATTTCGTAAAGGTTGAGATTATGAAAGACAGTAAATATCTGCTGCCGGATAATGTGGAGACCGTAAAGGCGACCGAAATGCTGGCAAAAGAAGGATTTGTGGTGCTTCCATACATGTATCCGGATCTGTATACCGCACGTGATCTGGTCAATGCCGGAGCCGCAGCTGTTATGCCATTGGCGTCTCCGATCGGTTCTAATAAAGGTCTGGCAACGAAAGAATTTATCCAGATTCTGATTGATGAGATTGATCTGCCGGTAATTGTGGATGCCGGAATCGGAAGACCTTCCCAGGCATGTGAGGCAATGGAGATGGGAGCTGCCGCAGTTATGGCAAATACCGCAATTGCAACAGCCGGAGATGTCCCGGCCATGGCGGGTGCATTCAAGGCAGCCATTGAAGCTGGAAGAAGTGCATATCTGTCGGGACTGGGCCGTGTACTTGAGCGTGGTGCTTCCGCAAGTGATCCGCTGACCGGATTTTTAAGAGACTAGGGGGCGTAATCATGGCAGAAAATCAATTTTTTATCGACTCCGATAAGTTAAGCGAAGCTGCATTGGAGCGCAAACATAAACTGGAAACCGATCCGTCGAGCAGAACGAACCATATGGAATATATGCCGGGGATGGAACAGATCGATCCAACCATAAGAAATAAAGTCCTTTCCGAGATGGACAGTTACGATTACAACAAATATACGGCAAGAGATGTGCAGAATGCATTAGAGCATGAAACCTGCAGCGTTGAGGATTTTAAAGCATTGCTTTCGCCAGCCGCAGAGCCGTTTTTGGAGCGCATGGCACAGCGTGCAAAGATCGAGACAGGCAAGCATTTCGGAAATACGGTGTATCTGTTCACACCGCTTTATATTGCAAACTACTGCGAGAATTACTGTGTGTATTGCGGATTTAACTGCTACAACGACATTCATCGTAAGAAACTGACTTTTGAGGAAATCGAGCATGAGATGAAAGTCATTGCAGACTCCGGCATTGAGGAAATCCTGATGCTGACCGGAGAAAGCCGTGCGCAGAGTGATGTCGAGTATATCGGGGAAGCCTGCAGGCTGGCAAAAAAATATTTCCGCAATATCGGTCTGGAAATTTATCCGGTCAACAGCGATGAATACCGGTATCTGCACGAATGCGGCGCTGATTACGTGACGGTATTCCAGGAAACCTATGACAATGTCAAATACGAAACCCTGCATCTGATGGGGCATAAGCGTGTATTCCCATACCGTTTTGAGGCACAGGAGCGTGCGCTGATGGGCGGCATGCGCGGTGTCGGATTTTCCGCATTGCTTGGACTTTCCGATTTCCACAAAGATGCACTGGCTTCTGCACTGCACATTTATTATCTGCAGCGCAAGTATCCATATGCGGAGTATTCCCTGTCCTGTCCGCGTCTGCGCCCGATCATCAACAACGACAAGATCAATCCGCTTGACGTGCACGAAAAGCAGTTGTGCCAGATTCTGTGTGCGTACCGTATTTTCCTGCCGTATGTCGGTATCACCGTTTCTTCCCGCGAGCAGAAACATTTCCGTGACGGCATCGTAAAGATTGCAGCGACAAAGGTATCTGCGGGAGTGTCTACCGGAATCGGAGATCATGAGAGCAAGTATACCGGAAAGGATACCGGAGAATCCGGAGATGAGCAGTTTGAAATCTCCGATGGAAGAAGCTTTGACCAGATGTATAACGATATGGAAAGCGAAGGTCTGCAGCCGGTATTAAATGACTATGTCTATGTATAGAAAAATCTGCGTGACCAACCGTGCGCTGGCAGAGCATCCTTTTTTAGAACAGTTAGCGTGCGTGCTTGCCACAAAACCGTATGCGATGATCCTGCGGGAAAAAGATCTCACGGAAGAGGCATACGAAGAACTTGCGGGAAAAGTAAAAAAGTTGTGTGAAAACACGGACACCAGGCTGATTCTGCACAGCTTCCCGGATGTTGCAATGCATCTGGGGTGTACGGCCATTCATATGCCGCTGCATCGGTTTACAGAGATGCCGGAAGAACAAAAGCAAAAATTTCTGGTGCGCGGTGTCTCCGTACATTCAGTGGACGATGCGCGCCTGGCAGAACAATGCGGGGCAACCTATCTGACGGCAGGGCATGTGTTTGTGACCGATTGTAAAAAAGGACTGGCACCGAGAGGACTTGATTTTTTGCATGAGGTGTGCAGCTCTGTGAAAATTCCGGTATACGCAATTGGCGGGATTCATGAAGAAAATATGGAAAGCTGCATCCAGTCAGGTGCAGCAGGCGTGTGCATGATGTCGAAATATATGAAAATCTGATTTTGGGTATTCATTTTTTATTACTAAAAAAGTGTAAAATTTTCGATGAAAAAACCATTGTAAGGTGTTATACTGGCAGAAGCATGAGGATAAATGTCAGGAAACATGAAAGAAGAGGTTACCAGTCAATAAAAATGAGTAACATACTGGAAAAACAGTTTTTAAAACAAAGAAATGATTTTGAAAAATCCTGTGTGGAGAGAGATAAAAAATACCACTTTCCGCAAGGAGTGATTTTTGAAACAGATATCGCATATGCAAAGGATAAAGACAAAGCGCACCGTCTGGACAGATATCGTCCAAAAGGGAAAGAGACGCAGATACTTCCAGTGATTATCAATGTCCATGGGGGAGGGCTGCTTCTCGGAAATAAGGAATTTAACAAGTATTTTTGTGCGCTGCTCAGTAAGAGGGGATTTCTGGTGTACAGCATGGAGTACCGGCTCATCCCGGACTGTACATTTTTTGATCAGCTGCGTGACATCTTTCTTGCAATGGATTTTGTAAAGGAACATGCTGCAGCAGACGGAGGAGATCTGTCGCATGTCTATCTTGTCGGGGACAGTGGCGGTGCCTGTCTGGCCACTTATGCAAATGCAATACAGAACAGCAAAAAAATTGCAAAGGCAGCGGGCGTAAAACCGTCTGAGCTTAAGGTGCACGCACTTGGTCTCATCAGTGGGATGTTTTATACGGCAAAATTTGATAAGATTGGTCTGTTTCTTCCAAAATATCTGTATGGAAAACAGTACAAAAAAGCACCATTTGCGGCCTATGTAAACCCGGAAAATCCGGAGCTGCTTTATGCGCTTGCACCGGCATGGCTGGTGACAAGCCATAACGATCATCTGAGAAATTACACGATCCGTTTTGAGAAGGCGCTGACAGCTGCAAAGAAAGAGCATGAGATTGTTGATTTTCCGAAAAACAAAAAACTGACGCATGCATTTTCTGTGTTTGAACCGTTTCTTCCGGAGAGTCATGCCGTTATTGATATGCTTACGGAATATCTCAGAAAATTTTGACATCGGAGTGGAAAAAACGGAATCAGATTTAGATAACAGAACAGGGAGATTGCAGCGAATGCTGCATTCTCCCTGTTTTTAGCTGATCATATCCAAAAACATCTGATGGATCTTCCGGTCGCTGTCGAGTTCCGGATGGAAAGCAATTGCGACCTGATTTCCATAGCGTACACCGACGATATGGTCATCGACTACTGAGAGAATCTCCACACCGTCCGATACACTCTCTACATAAGGGGCGCGGATAAAAGACATTGGAACCAGTCCGAGATCTTTAAATTCTGCCTTCGTATGGAAACTGCCGAGCTGGCGGCCGTAGGCATTTCTTTTTACCTGCATCGGGATTGTGCCAAAATGTTCCGGGGAGCCTAAAAGGATCAATCCGGCGCAGGTGCCAAGCACCGGCAGTCCATCAGTAATCTGCTTTCTCAGGGGATCAAACATTTTAAGTTCCCGGAGAAGTTTTCCCTGTACAGTGCTTTCCCCGCCCGGCAGGATCAGTCCGTCATACGGCTGGTCTAAGTCTGCCGCCTGACGCAGTTCCACGGTCTTTACCCCAAGTTCTTCCAATACATGTTCATGTTCGATAAATGCACCCTGCAGGGCAAGTACTGCAACAGTCATGTTTATTTCCCTCTTTCTGCCATCAGTAAGGCGATTTCCTGTTCGTTGATTCCGACCATGGCTTCTCCAAGCCCGGCAGATAATTCTGCGATCAGTTTTGCATCGGTGTAGTTGGTAACGGCTTTTACGATAGCAGCAGCACGTTTGGCAGGATTTCCCGATTTAAAAATTCCGGAACCGACAAAGACACCTTCTGCTCCGAGCTGCATCATTAAAGCAGCATCTGCAGGGGTAGCGACACCGCCGGCAGCAAAGTTAACCACCGGAAGTTTTCCGTTATTATGGACATAGGCAACCAGATCATACGGTACCTGTAATTCCTTTGCTGCTTCGAAAAGTTCATCTTCCCGCAGGCTGACAACTTTTGCAATCTGGCTGTTGATCTTTCGCATGTGGCGGACAGCCTGTACGACATCACCGGTACCAGGTTCTCCTTTGGTACGGATCATGGATGCACCTTCACTGATACGACGGAGTGCTTCACCGAGATCTTTGGCACCGCAGACAAACGGAACCTTGAACTGGTGCTTATCGATATGGTAGACGTCATCGGCAGGAGAGAGCACTTCACTCTCGTCGATGTAGTCGATCTCGATAGCCTCTAAAAGCTGTGCCTCTACAAAATGACCGATCCGGCACTTGGCCATAACCGGGATGGATACGGCTTCCTGAATGCCGCGGATCATCTGAGGATCGCTCATGCGGGAAACACCGCCGGCTGCACGGATGTCGGCAGGAATCCGTTCGAGTGCCATGACGGCGCATGCGCCGGCTTCTTCTGCAATTTTTGCCTGTTCCGGTGTGGTGACGTCCATAATTACGCCGCCTTTTAACATCTGTGCAAGGTTTTTATTTAATTCATACTGTTCTGCTGTGCTCATCGGTATTCTTCTCCTTTTTTGTTAAAATTTGTTTTATGCCGGTCATTATAGAACTTGATTGGATATATGAAAATAGCCAAAATAAATATTTATTATAAGACCAGAACGACAAAACAACGTTAAATGATATAAAATCACATGATGTAGTAATAAAAACCATATAATATAGTAGACATGCGATGACAAATGGTGTAATATGATGTGTGACATAAAAGGAGTAGAAAACGGAGGCGGGATGAAGCTGAAACAGCGCACGATTTATTATCAGGATGAACTGCATGACGAGTTTGCCGGAGATCATATTAAAGCAAAACATATTGGACAGGATTACCGGTATATCCGGGTGCGTCTTCTGGAACGGATGCTGCATGGATTCTGGTACCGTATAGTGGCAATTCCGCTTGCACGTCTTTACATGAAACTGCATTTTTCACATAAAATAATAAACAAAGAAGTGTTAAAGCAGGCCGGAAACAGTGGATTTTATCTGTATGGGAATCATACACATTTTCTGGCGGATGCGCTGATACCAACGCTGGTAAATCATCCGCGGGAAACGGCGGTGATCGTGCATCCGAACAATGTTTCCATGCCGGTGCTGGGGCGGATTACACCATATCTTGGGGCACTTCCGCTGCCGGATGACAGAGGTGCCATAAAACATTTTCTGGAGGCATTGACCTGGCATACCGATTGTGGAGATTGTATTATGATCTATCCGGAAGCACATATCTGGCCGTTTTATACCGGAATACGGCCGTTTCCTGATACATCATTCCGCTATCCGGTGCAGCAGAAACTTCCGGTTTTCTGTCTGACCAATACTTATCAGCGCAGGGGAAAGTCTCACATTCCGCAGATCGTAACGTATCTGGATGGGCCATTTTATCCGGATGCAGAATTGCCTGCAAAACTGCAAAAAACGCAGCTGAGGGATCAGGTGTATGAAGCCATGGGAAAACGGGCGCAAAACAGCAATATGGAAATGATCCGTTATATAAAAAAAGACACTGACAGGGAGAAATCATTCATATGAGAAATATTCTTTTTTGTGGAAACAGTAAAGTATTTGATGGTGTGCTTACATGCATGTTGTCTGTTTTAAAAAGAACACATGCAACAGATCCGTTCTGTTTTTATATTTTCACAATGGACATGACGCGGATCAGACCGGAATATACGCCGATCAGCGAAGATATGACAAATTTTCTGGAGCGCGTTGCAAAAAAATTTCATCCGCAGAACCGGGTGATTTCGGTGGATGTAACAGTATTATATGAGCGTTATTTCGGAGGATGTCCGAATGAAAGTGCTTATTGTTCGCCATATACACTTTTGCGCCTGCTGGCAGATCTGGTGCCGGGAATGCCGGATAAACTGTTGTATCTGGATGCGGATATTCTGTTTCAGAGAGATATCCGGCTGTTGTATGACAAGGATGTGTCACACGTGGAATATGCCGCGGCAAGGGATCATTATGGCAAGTATCTGATCTCCCCGGATTATATTAATGCGGGGGTATTACTGCTTAATATGAAAAATATCAGAAGAACCGGTCTGTTTATGAAAGCACGAAAGCTGCTTCAGACAAAAAAACTCATTTTTGCGGATCAAAGCGCGATTATTCGCAGTACGCGTGCGAAAATGCTGCTCCCGCAGAAATTTAATGATCAGAAATTTTTACATAAACATACCGTTGTGAGACATTTTTCCAGGCGGCTGTTTTATCTGCCGTATCCGCATACGGACAACATCAAACAATGGGAGGTAGAACGGGTGCATACGGTATTTCATTACCATGCATTTGATGACATTTTAAAAGAGTATCTGTATTTAAAACATATTTACGAAAAAAGGAAACACATATAAATTGCTGCATCCGGATGAAACGGATGCAGGGGAGGAGAAGGATCATGAAAGAGAAAATGAATAAAATACCGGTGTTTTACGCATGTGATGATAATTTTGTGAAATACACGATGGTTTCACTGCAGTCGATGATGGATCATGCATCCAAAGAGGTACAGTATGAAATTCATGTACTTCATACCAATATTTCGGAAGAAATGCAAAAGAAGATGTATGCTATGGAGAATGCAAATTTTTCTGTGCAGTTTGATCATGTGACGGAATATTTACATTCTATACAGGAGAAACTTCCGTTTCGGGATTATTATTCCAAAACAACATATTTTCGCCTGTTTATCGCGGAAATGTTTCCGGAAATAGACAAAGCCATTTATATCGACAGCGATACGATTGTGCTGGGGGATATTGCACAACTGTATGCTTATGATCTTGGAGATGCTTATGTGGGAGCGTGCAGGGAGCAGGTGATGATCCAGGAAGATGTATATGGCACTTATGTGGAGAAGGTGCTTGGGGTGGAACGCGACAATTATTTCAATGCGGGGATGCTGGTCATCAATTGTGAACAGTTTCGTAAAAATCACGTGTTAGAGCAGTTTATGGAACTTCTCCCGATGTACAATTTTGTGGTCACTCAGGATGAAGATTATCTGAATCTGATCTGTCACAACAAGGTGTGCTGGCTGCCCCAGAAGTGGAATGTGGAAGTGTTCGGTCAGATCCCGTGCCGCGAAGAAGAAATCTGTGTGCTGCATTATATTATGGTCTCGAAGCCGTGGCATTACAGTGACTGCCGCCTGCAGGAATATTTCTGGGAGAGCGCAGAAAAGTCCAGTGTGTATGCCGAGATCCGTCAGGTGCTTGAGAGTTATACGGATGAAGAAAGAAAGCGGGATGCCGTATCCTGTGACCGTCTGATGCAGACCGCAAAGGATGAGATCGCCAAGGAAAATAATTACCTGAATCTGGTGAAAGCAGGAAAATTAAAATCCAAAGACCGCCTGGAAGTACTTGAAAAAATTGCTTTGTACGAAAGAGAAGGCCGTTTTGGGGAAGATGTGGAGGAAGATCCGCCTACCCGTGAGCTTCAGCCGTCTGAGATCGATTATCTGCGTAAAAAATTAAAGAGCCGTATCAAGACAAGATTGACTTACAAAGTAGCGCGGACATTTTTAAACAAGATCATTGAAAATAAACAGCTGATCATCAAGGATGTCATTGGAACGGAACATATGGATGCACTGACTTCCGGTGCGGTGATTACCTGTAATCATTTCAACGCATTTGACAGCTTTGCCATGCAGATTGCCTATGAAAAATCAAAGCAGTGCAAAAAACGCCGGCTTTACCGTGTGATCCGGGAAGGAAATTATACGAATTTTCCGGGCTTTTACGGAATGCTCATGCGAAACTGTTACACGTTTCCACTGAGTTCCAACCGTGAGACGATGAAGAAATTTTTAAGTTCCATGGATACTGTGCTGCAGCACGGAGATTTCATGCTGGTCTATCCGGAGCAGAGTATGTGGTGGAATTACCGCAAGCCAAAACCGTTAAAGAAAGGCGCCTATACATTTGCTGCAAAAAACCATGTGCCGGTGCTTCCTTGCTTTATCACCATGGAAGACAGCGATATCCTCGGTGATGATGGCTTTTATGTGCAGGAATACACGATACACATTGCAGAGCCGATTTATCCGGACCCACAGAAAACACAGGCAGAAAATGTGGATGCGATGCGCAGGAAAAATGCTGCTGTATGGAAACAGATTTACGAAGAGTTTTACGGAATTCCCCTGGTATATGATACTGCGGAAGCAGTGCAGTATGTGGGAAAACCGACCAATATCGCATAAGAACAGATACCAGACCGCCGGAGAATGCCTCCGGCGGTTTTTTCATAAGGGGATTGACAGAAAAGCAGTGTGAGAGTACTATACTGCTTAGTAATGCTAAATAGCACCACTAAATAAAAAGAAAAGGGATGGGTATGGAAGAAAAGTATATACAGCAGTTTAAAAAGGGCGCATACGAGATGATCCTGCTTTCGCTGATCGCCCAAAAAGAAACATACGGTTATGCGATTCTGACGGAAATACAAAAACAGGGTGGTGAAATCTTTGCATTTGCCAAAGAGGGAACCATTTATCCGATCTTGTACCGTCTGACAAAGGCAGGACTTATCCAGTACCGCCTGGTGCCGGCGAAAGCAAACGGGGGCGAAAAAAAATATTATTCGCTTACCAGAGAGGGAAAAGATATGCTCGAAAAAATGAAAAATTTCTGGGAAAACTACAAGGATTGTGTGGATGGATTTATGAAAGGGGATGCGTAATATGAACAGAGAAACCTATATACGGAAAGTAAAAAAACAACTGGACTGTTCCGTGAAAGAAAAAGAGGAGATCGTGCGGGATCTTCAGGAGATTTTTGATTCTGGAAAAGAGCATGGAAAAAGCGAAAGCCAGATCATAAAACAGCTCGGAAAACCGCAGGCGTATGCACAGGCGCTCGGCTGTGGCAGACAGACCATGCCGCTGTCCGGAAAACGAAAAGTTGCTGTAGTGTTTTTGGCGGTGGGTGGACTGTTCTGTCTGTATGCACTGGGCGAAAGTCTGCGGTTTCGGATGCCGAAAAATGCCATTGGCGGTGGGGATGCGATGACGATGATCGTGCTGCAAAACTCGTCACCGGTAAACAGCAGCGCGATTTTTGGGGGATTGGCGGTCATCTGTATGGTTGCACTGGTTTTCCTTTTACGAAAGAGGAAAAAATAAGGAGAGGAATATTAAGAAATAATGGAACACATAAAGAAAAAACTAGCGGTAATTGTTGTGTTTTTTGCTGTTTTTATTGGAATTGTTACAATCTGGACAGTCCGAAAACAAAGCCAGCCAAAATTGACAGCGGTCACATGGAAATTGGAGGAAGAAGCGGATTTAGACGGCAACGAGCTTTCATCTTACGCAAAAGATCCTTCCAAAAGCAAGGTCGTTCTGACATTTAAAAAAGATCAGACCTATCGGTGCAAAAATCTTGAAAACAAAAAAATCTGGAAGGGAACATACACACTGTCGCGTACAAAATCGAAAGATACCTACATGCTGCATCTCGTTCCGGATCAGGGAACGGCATCGTACTATGGCGTGTATGGGACACGCGAGTATGAAGATGGTACTGGGCACATGTCGGTCATACTGACCACAAAAGACAAAATTTTATCATTCCTTGCAGAATAAGGCAAAGACAGCAATTCCGGCTGTTCCTTTTACTGTCTGCGGAACTGTGCGGGTGTCATGCCGGTAAGTTTTTTAAACATCACGATAAAATGGCTGGAATCTGTATAACCGACATCGTGTGCGATCTCCTGAATTTTGCGGTCACGGCGCATAAGCAGCAGTTCTTTTGCCTTGGTGATCCGGTAGTTTGTTAAATATTCGTAGACGGAGCAGCCTAGGTAGCGCACAAACAGGCGGGACAGGTATTGCGGGGATACATAGACCTGCCGGCATAACTTTTCGGCGGTCAGGTCTTCCATATAGTGTGTTTCTATCAGCCGCAATACGGGCTCAACATATTTTTCCCACAGGGGATCGCTGGTATTTGCGTGGAAAAATCCATTGGAAAACTGCAGCAGCAGTGCATAACAGTCGCAGGAAAGCTGGTGTGTATTGACTGGTGCTGTTTTAAAACGTGCTACAGCACGGTCGATCACAGCTTTGATTTCCAGAGCATTTTCCTTTTCTGTAAAAATTATGCGGTTGTTGCCAAGAATCTGCGGCAGATGTGCTTCCATTGTACCGCCAAATGTTGCAAAACACGTAATCCATGCAGAGGTGTCTGCTGCACGGTAAGCATGTGGGACATGCGGTGTGATCAGAATGCCGTGACCTTCGGGCAAAAAATATTCTTTTCCGTCAATTGTGAAAATGCCACAGCCTTCTTCTGTCTGCAAATAGTGATAGATTGGGTAACCTTGTGGACGGCTGAGCGCTTCCTGCAGCCAGTGGTTTCCAACGGAATCAAACTGGAATGGTTCTTTGCTGAGCGTGTTGCTGAAATAGATTGCCATGAGATACCTCCACTTCTTTTTTCTATGGCATCATAGCATATTTCAACAGAAAAAGAAATAGTTTCAAAATGTTATATAAATTGGTTTATCATGTTATACAAATGTAAAAGATTGTATCGTATAATAGGGAAAAATCAACGAAAACAAAAAATGAGACATAAATTCAGAATCGAAAAGAAAAGGAGAAAACTATGAGCACGCATTTTAAGAGAATCCTCTACGGAGGAGATTACAACCCGAATCAGTGGCCGAAGGATATCTGGCAGGAAGATATGCGCATTTTTAAGGATGCACACATCAATACCGCGACAATCAATGTATTTTCATGGGCAAAGATCCAGCCGTCGGAGCATGAATATTATTTTGATGAGCTTGACGAGATCGTGGATATGCTTTCGAAAGAAAATTACGATATCGTATTTGCCACTTCCACGGCAGCCCTTCCGGGATGGATGGTGCGCAAATATCCGGAAGTGATGTTTACCGATTATGAAGGAAGACAGCACAAATTTGGCGGCCGTCACAATGCCTGCCCGAATTCTTTTGTGTTTAAACATTATGCGCGTGAACTGGCATATAAACTGGCAGAGCGCTATGCAGACAATCCACATGTGACCTGCTGGCATGTCAGCAACGAATATGGAAACGAGTGTTTTTGTGAGAACTGTCAGAAGGCATTCCGTGTGTGGCTGAAAGATAAATACAAGACAATCGATGCCTTAAATAAAGCATGGAATATGGAATTCTGGGGACATACCGTTTATGACTGGGATGATGTGGTACCTCCGAATGCATTAAGTGACGGAATCGGAAGTGAAAAGACTGCTTTTGCAGGTATTTCTATTGATTATCGCAGATTTTATTCGGACAGCCAGTTAGCGTGCTTCAAGATGGAGCGCGACGCTATAAAGAGTGTGAAACCGGATGCATTTGTTACCACAAATCTGATGGGAACGTTTAAAGGACTTGATTATTTCAAGTGGGCAAAAGAGATGGATGTTGTATCCTGGGATAATTATCCTTCCTATGATACGCCGTGGAGCAGCATTGCCATGACACACGATCTGATGCGCGGTTTAAAAGATGAGCCGTTTATGCTGATGGAGCAGACGCCAAGCCAGCAGAACTGGCAGAAATACAATTCCCTGAAACGTCCGGGGCAGATGCGGGCACAAAGTTATCAGACACTGGCACATGGGGCAGACACGATCCAGTTTTTCCAGCTTCGCAGAAGTGTGGGCGGATGTGAGAAATTCCATGGCGCTGTGATTGCACATGCAGGAAGTGAAAATACCCGTGTTTTCCGTGAGGTGGCTCAGCTTGGCGCGGAGCTGGAAAGCTTTGGAGACCGTACTTTGGGATCACGCAATGAAGCGGAAGTCGGACTGATATTCGATTGGGATAATTACTGGGCACTGGAGTACACCAGCGGTCCGTCCGAGGATTTAAAATATGTGGATCAGATTCATCAGTACTATCAGTATTTTTACAAAAAGAATATTGGTGTGGATATGATTCCTGTGGATGCGGATTTTTCAAAATACAAGATTGTTGTGGCACCGGTGCTTTATATGGTAAAGGATGGTATGAAAGAAGCGCTGGAGAATTTTGTGAAAAATGGCGGTATTCTGATTACTACGTTTATGAGCGGAATTGTCGGACAGTCGGATAATGTATATCTGGGCGGTTATCCGGGACCGTTCCGCGAGATGGCGGGGGTATGGGTTGAGGAGATTGATGCCCTTGCACCGGAACAGAAAAATAAGGCAAAGTTTGCAGACGGCAGTACGGCAGCATGTGGTCTTCTGTGCGATGTGATGCATTTAGAGGGTGCGAAAGCACTTGCCTCTTATGAGGAAGATTTCTATGCAGGAATGCCGGCAGCATCGAAGAATACATACGGAAAAGGTACCACATATTATATTGCAACCCAGTTTGAGGAAGAAGGGCTTGCAAAGATTTTGGATCAGGCAGTCCAGGAGGCCGGAGTTTCATCCGTTATCCCGGAAGAAACCGGACTTGAAGTTGTCACACGCGTCAGTGATACCACGCGATTCTATTTTGTCATGAACTTTACGGATGAGGAGCAGATTCTGCCGGAGAGTCTGACCGGAAAGAAAGACATGATCAGCCAAAAGATGACAGAACACGGAATGAAATTGAAAAAATGGGATGTCCTTTTACTGGAAGAACATCTGTAAACAAAAGACAGCGCCGGAATCCGGGAAAGTGGATCCGGTGCTGTTTTTATTCCCGTTTAAAGTACAGGTTTGCATGTTATATCTCCCCTCTTGGTAATCTTTTCATTATTTTCTTGAATTTATCACAGAACAGTTCATACAACATCGATCTATCTTGCAAATTGTTATGCATTCTTTTGATTTTGCAAAATCCTTAAAGTTTTCTTAACCAGGCATGAACAGTTGAAGGGACAGTGGAAATTTTATTCGGGATTGTGTATACTGAAATTATCCTGACAATTGCAGATTTTCAGAAAAGAGGGAAATACTATGAAGAAAAGATTATACAAGAGCAGTACAGATAAAAAGGTTTGTGGAGTATGTGGCGGAATCGCAAACTATTTTGACGTAGATCCGACCGTGATTCGTCTGATCTGGGTGATCTTTACACTTGCGGGCGGCAGTGGACTGATTGCATACATCATTGCGGCCATTATCATGCCGGATGAAATGTAACATAAAATGATAGAAAGCCGAAAGGAGAATTAATAAATATATGTGGGCTTACGAAAGTGTTTTTTATCAGATTTATCCGCTTGGGTTCTGCGGAGCACCATTTGAAAATGACGGTGTGCTGGAACATAGAATTGAAAAAGTAAATGACTGGATTCCTCATATTAAAAAATTAGGGGCCGATGCCATTTATTTTTCTCCGGTATTTGAGTCGGACACACATGGATACAATACCAGGGATTATACAAAGATTGATACCCGTCTGGGTACAAATGAGGATTTCGCAAATGTATGCAACAATCTGCACAAAGAAGGAATCCGCGTGGTACTTGACGGTGTATTCAACCATGTGGGAAGAGGATTCTGGGCATTTGAGGATGTCTTGAAAAACCGGGAGCAGTCCCCTTATGTGAACTGGTTCGGACGCATTGCCTTTGATGGAAATTCCAACTACAATGACGGTTTATGGTATGAGGGCTGGGAAGGAAACTATGATCTGGTCAAACTGAACCTGCGCAATGAAGAGGTGATCCAGCATATCTTTTCTGCCATCAAAGGATGGGTAGACGAATTTGATATTGACGGACTGCGGCTGGACGTGGCATATTGTCTGGATCATGATTTTGTGCGCAGACTGCGCAGTTTCTGTAATGAATTAAAACCGGACTTTTTCCTTGTCGGAGAGACACTGCATGGGGATTATAACCAGCTGATGAACGATGAAATGCTGCATTCGGTGACGAACTATGAGTGTTACAAGGGATTGTATTCCAGCTTTAACTGCATGAACATGTTTGAGATCAATCATTCCCTGCTTCGTCAGTTCGGACCGGAAAACTGGACGTTATATAAGGGAAAACACCTGTTGTCTTTCGTGGATAATCATGATGTGACCCGTGTGGCCTCCATTCTGACCAATAAAAATCATCTGCCGCTGATTTACGCGCTTGCTTTTGGGATGCCGGGAATCCCATGCGTATATTACGGAAGTGAGTGGGGAGCAGAAGGACGCAAAGAAGATGGAGATCCGGCACTTCGTCCATCGTTTGAGAAACCGGAGTGGAATGATCTGACAGAGTGGATTTCCAAACTGGCAGAGGCAAAGAAACAGTCCAAAGCACTGCAGTATGGAAACTTTATGTCTAAAGTTCTGACCAATGGACAGTGCGTGTTTGAAAGAGAATGGGAAGGGGAACGTGTCTACGTTGCGATCAATGCGGCAGACAGTCCGTTTTATGCAGGATTTGATGCCGGAGCAGCGGAAGCCACCGACCTGATCACCGGAGAAAAAATTGCATTGAATGGTGGATTTGAGATTCCGGGATATCGTGCGTTTTTCCTGCGGGTGTAATATGGTAGCGGATTTTGAATTAAAGAAGCTGGTAAAGCCATTGCAGGACTGGTTTGATGGGCATGCCCGCGTACTCCCCTGGAGAGATGATCCGAAGGCATATAAAGTATGGATTTCTGAGATCATGTTACAGCAGACAAGGGTAGAAGCCGTTAAACCTTACTTTACACGGTTTATGGAGGCACTTCCCGATGTGGAGGCGCTTGCCGCGTGTCCGGAGGATCGTTATCTGAAACTGTGGGAAGGACTTGGTTACTACAACCGTGTCCGGAATCTGCATGCCGCAGCGGAACAGATTATGGAGCAGTATGGCGGGACAATTCCGGATACGGTGGAAGAACTGCTTCGCCTGAAAGGCATCGGAAGCTATACGGCAGGAGCGATCGCTTCGATTGCCTATAACCGGCCGGTTCCGGCGGTGGACGGGAATGTGCTGCGGGTGATTTCCCGTGTGTGCGCAGATGATTCGGATATCATGAAGCAGTCGGTCCGCAGTGCGATGGAGCGCAGCCTGCAGGCGATGATGGAAACGGAAGTAACGAATGGCCTGATTCCGCGTAAATTTAACCAGGCACTGATGGAGTTAGGCGCAATGGTGTGTGTGCCGAATGGGGCACCGCATTGTCCGGAATGTCCATGGTATGGATTCTGTGAGGCACGTCTGCAGGATAAAATTGACACGATTCCGGTGAAAACCAGGGCAAAAGCGCGCAGAATCGAGGAGCGCACGGTGTTTGTCATCCGGGACGGAGAACATGTGGCATTGCGCAAGCGGCCGGCGAAGGGGCTTTTAGCAGGCCTGTATGAACTTTTAAATGTTTCGGGTATCTTAGAGCAGCAGGAAGCTTTGGAATATGTGAAAAACCAGGGGTTTTCACCGATACGGATACAGGCACTTGCACCGGCCAGACACATTTTTTCCCATGTGGAGTGGCATATGCATGCCTATGTGGTTCTCGTAGAAGAAACTACGGCACCAAAAGAAAATATTTTATTTACTGAGGCACAGAAAGCAGTGGAAAACTATGCAGTTCCCAGTGCTTTTTCCGCGTATTGGAATGCCATTAAGATGGAAATCAAAGAGTAAGCAAAAGAGCTGTCCGGACAGGACAGCTCTTTTTATGTGTTATGAGAAAAAATTAATCTCTAAAAAAGGGAGGACCTCGCGCCTTGCGGTGCGAGGATTATGAAAAAGAAAAAGTTTATTTCTTAGGTATGACTAAAGTATAGTTTGCAATTATGACGCCGGTGTGTGGAGTTTATGAGAGATTTGTAAATAAATTATGAACAAAAATAACAATGGAAAAAGATTAAGCAAATGTTAAGATAATATCTCTCGACTGTTTATAAATTCTCATTTATAATAGGTCTATCAATTATTTTTTCAGCAGGTTTGTACGAAGGGAAAACATATGAAATTATTAACATTTACAATACCGTGTTACAATTCACAGGATTATATGCGTCACTGCATTGAATCGATTCTTCCGGGAGGGGAAGATGTGGAGATTCTGATTGTGGATGACGGATCAAAGGATGATACCGCTGCGATTGCAGATGAATATGCCGAAAAATATCCAACGATTGTAAAAGCAATTCATCAGGAGAACGGGGGACATGGAGAAGCTGTGAATGCGGGAATCCGCAATGCAACCGGTTTATATTTTAAGGTAGTGGACAGTGATGACTGGGTAGACTGGAACGCTTATCAGGCGATTCTTGCAAAGCTTAGGGAGATTGCAGGGGGAAGTGTGGCACTTGATATGCTTCTGGCAAATTATGTATATGAGAAGGAAGGGGCAAAACACAAGCGGGTCATGCGTCAGACCGGTTTTCCGAAAGATCAGATCTTTACCTGGAGTGATGTGCGGCATTTTTATAAAGGACATTACATACTGATGCATTCCGTGATCTATCGTACAAAACTTCTCCGGGAATGTGGACTTGAACTGCCGAAACATACTTTTTATGTGGATAACATTTATGTATATAAGCCATTGCCGCATGTGCGGACGATGTATTATATGGATGTGGATTTTTACCGTTATTTTATCGGAAGAGAGGATCAGTCCGTCAATGAGAAGGTGATGATCAGCCGGATTGACCAGCAGATCCGTGTGAATAAGATCATGATTGACGATGTGGATCTGAATAAAGTGTCCAATTATAAATGCCGGCATTATATGATAAACTATCTGGAAATTATCACGGTTGTCACGACGGTTATGCTGCTGCGTTCCGGCACAGAAGAAAACCTTGAGAAAAAGCGTGAATTGTGGCGGTATATCAAAAACAAGGATATCGGGCTGTTTCACCGCCTGCGCAACGGCATTATGGGACAGACCATGAATCTGCCGGGAAGAAGCGGAAGAAAAATTTCAGTTGCGGCATACCGTCTGTCGCAAAAAGTGGTTGGATTTAATTAAAAAGGTTCACTGTCTTGTCACCTGTAAAGATATGTGCTATACTGCATGTCAAACACTATTGAAATATTCATACAGAAGGTGGCAAAAATGAAAACAGATATTCTGATCGTGGGAAGCGGATGTTCCGGTTTATACTGTGCATTAAATCTTCCGCGGGAGAAACAGATTACAATTATTACAAAGTCAGATGTTAAGAGCAGTGATTCTTATCTTGCACAGGGAGGAATCTGTATGCTTAAGGATGACAGTGATTATGACAGTTATTTTGAGGATACGATGAAAGCGGGACATTATGAAAATGACCGGGAATCCGTATCGATTATGATCCGTTCGTCACAGGATGTGATTCATGACCTGATCGGATTTGGCGTGGATTTTGCCCGTGACGAGAATGGCAATCTTGCATTTACCAGAGAGGGAGCACATTCGGACAAGCGTATCCTTTTTCATGAGGATATTACAGGAGAAGAAATTACAAGCAAGCTGCTTGCTGCTGCCCGCAAGTGTCCGAATATTACCATATTGGAAAATACCAGGATGGTAGATATTGTGACGAAGGATAACTGCTGTTACGGAACCGTAATCCGCAGGGAGGACGGTACAATTGAAACGGTGGAAGCGGAGCATACCGTCTGGGCATGTGGAGGAATCGGAGGATTATATCGTCATTCGACCAATTTCCGTCATCTGACCGGAGATGCCCTTGCACTTTCCATCAAACATGGAATCCGTTTGAAAGATGTGAATTATGTACAGATTCATCCGACCACATTCTATTCGCCGGACGAAGAGGAACGCAGTTTTCTGATTTCGGAATCTGTCCGCGGAGAAGGGGCAAAGCTTTATGACAAGAATATGAAACGGTTTGTCAATGAGCTGCTGCCGCGTGATCTGCTGGCAGAAGAAATTTATAAGCAGATGGCAAAAGATGGAACAGATCATGTATGGGAAGATCTGCGTACCATTCCAAGAGAAGAATTGATGGAACATTTCCCGAATATTGTGGAACATTGCCGTGAAATGGGGTATGATGTAACCAAAGAATGCATTCCTGTGGTACCGGCACAGCATTATTTCATGGGTGGGGTATGGGTAGATCACGAAAGCCATACGTCCATGGAACGTCTGTATGCTGTGGGAGAGACGGCATGTAACGGAGTACACGGAAAAAACCGTCTGGCAAGTAATTCTTTGCTGGAAAGCCTTGTATTTGCAAAACGGGCGGCAAAGCAGATGAGTGAGCAGAAGGAAACGATTCCCACAGCACCGGAACTGTTTGCGGCAATTGACTGGAGTATCTATGCGGATGCCAAAGCACTGTCGAGCCAGTATCATGAATATGTACGGGAAGCGATTATCGCGGCAGATGCAAAGATGCAGCAGGTACAGGATGCAAGGACAAAAGCAACGGTTGCATTTCGCAAGCAGTGTGCACAGGTCGGATAAAATAAAATAAGAAAATCAGGAGAGAGAGATGTACGATCAGGTAACTTTAAAATTAAATGTAGATCCATGGATTCTCAGTGCTTTAAAAGAAGATATCACAAGTGAGGATGTCTCCACAAACAGTGTCATGCCTCATCCACAGGCAGGAGAAGTGGATCTTATCTGCAAAGAAGATGGCATTATATGCGGGCTACAGGTATTCGAGAGAGTGTTTACACTTCTCGATGAAAAGACAACCGTTGAATTTTTGGTGCAGGATGGAGCAGAAGTTCATAAGGGACAGCTTATGGCAAAAGTGCATGGCGATATCCGGACCCTTTTATGCGGAGAGCGTACCGCACTGAATTATCTGCAGCGTATGAGCGGAATTGCAACCTACACACATTCCGTGGCAGAATTATTAAAAGGAACCGGAATCAAACTTCTGGATACCAGAAAGACAACACCAAACAATCGTATTTTTGAAAAATATGCAGTAAGAATCGGTGGTGGAAATAACCACAGATATAATCTTTCCGACGGGGTATTGCTGAAAGATAATCATATCGGAGCTGCAGGCGGAGTAAAAGAAGCGATTGCTGCTGCAAAGGAGTATGCACCGTTTGTCCGTAAGATTGAGGTAGAAGTAGAAAATCTGGATATGGTAAAGGAAGCTGTGGAGGCAGGTGCGGATATTATCATGCTGGATAATATGGACACCGATGCGCTGAAAGAAGCCATCGCCTATATTGACGGACGGGCAGAGATTGAAGTTTCCGGAAATGTGACGAAAGAAAATATTGCAAGACTGACCGGGCTTGGCGTAGATTATGTTTCCAGCGGAGCACTGACACATTCGGCTCCGATTCTGGATATTTCTTTGAAAAATCTGCATCCGGTAGAAAATTAAAGAAGGTGGGATTCCAGAAATGAGCGGGGAAGAAAGGCGTGGAAAAATTATACAGGCACTAAAAAACAGTGACAAAGCAGTTTCTGCCACGACACTGGCAAAAGAATTTGACGTGAGCAGACAGGTCATTGTGCAGGATGTTGCACTTCTTCGGGCAAATGGAAAAAATATATTTTCGACCAACCGGGGGTATCTGATACAGGAAGATGAGGAGACAACCCGTGTATTTAAGGTACAGCATGAAGATGATGAGGTTGAAAAAGAGCTGACAACGATTGTGGATCTCGGAGGAACCGTTGAGGATGTATTTGTATATCATAAGGTATACGGAGTGCTTCGGGCAGAGATGAATATCAAATCCCGTATGGATATCCGCAATTATATGGAGGAGATCCGTTCCGGGAAATCCAGTCTGCTGAAAAATGTTACTTCCGGATATCATTATCATACGGTCCGGGCGGAACGCGTGGAAATTCTGGATATGATTCAGGAGGAATTGCAGAAGAAGGGGCTCCTTGCAAAACTACAGGACTATGAACCTGTTGATTTTTGGGGACAGAATAATTATAATGAGTAAATGACTACTATTGTGATTATTGATAAGAAGTCAGGGAAAGAATAAAAAGGAGAAGGATAGAATGAGCGACGAGTTTACAACAAACGAAAACGGTTCAAAAACACCGGAGGAAACAAACTTTCAGGATTATACGGCACCGGAAAATGAGATCGTACAGAATGAAACATCACAGATGACGCAGGAACAGCCGGAGACTTCTTATGGAGCAACATCGGCAGAGGAAAATCCGCAGCCGGACAATACGGCATATGCGTATGGACAGACTGCGTACCAGCAGGCATATCAGAGTGAACAGTCACAGCCGAATGCATATCAGCAGGCATATTACGGACAGACACAGGCAAAGGGAACAGGAACCGGATTTGGAATTGCCTCACTGGTTCTTGGAATTTTATCTGTTTTTACATTTGCATGCTGCATTAATTATATTCTGGCAGTGCTTGCGATTATTTTCGGTATTGTGCAGATGGTAAAGAACGAGAAAAAGGGGCTGGCGATCGGTGGAATTATTACAGCAGTGATTTCGATTGTTCTTGGGATTGCCGTTTCGCTTTATGCTGTAAATATTGCGGAAAAAATGCAGGACCCGGACAGTCCGTTTTATCAGTATTTTGAAGAGTATGAGCAGAAACTGGAAGAAGGAAAGAGTTCTTTCTAGCCGGGAGTTATAAAAAGGAGAACCTGTTTTACAGGTTCTCCTTTATTCGTATATCGATGTCTGTGTAGTGGAATTCTTCGCAGGAGATGCCCTCAATCAGATAACGGGAGAGCAATTCTACCGGAAGGTATCCCTGCTTGTATGGCTGCTGGCAGATGGTAGCAGTGATAATGCCATCATCGAGCAGTTTTTTTGTGGAAGGAACACAGTCGTAAGTAAAGATACGCATGGCATCGATCCGGCCGCTTTCGACTGCGGCACGGCATCCGCCTGCTACACCGCCGGCTGCAAAATACAGCACATTGATTTCGGGGTGTGAAGCCAGCATTTCTTTGACTTTTTCATAACTTTCATTATCATCATCATGATTTTCTATTGTTTCCACGATATGAATACGTTCGCCCTTTTCGGAAAGCGTTGAAGTGAAACCCTCGATACGATCGGAGTGACAGAGTACATGTGACGAACCGGTTACAATACCAATATGAATTTCCCCGAATGTCATCAGAGAAACCAGTCCGGCAGCAGTCTGTCCGGACAGGCGGTAATTACTTCCGACATATGCGATCCTGCGGGACAGAATATCGGTGTTTACGGTAATGACCGGAATGTTCATTTCTGTGAGGCGGTCGATTTCCGCGGCAATATATAAAGAATTGAATGGTGCGATAACTAATCCGTTGACGCCTTCCGCAAGCAGTGCTTCCATGGTATTAAACTGTTCGGTCTCATCAAATGGAACCTGACGGATAAGAACGGTGAAATTATAGGCAGATAATTCTTTTGCTTTGGCATTTACGCCTTCAAGAACTTCACTGAAAAAAGGATTGGAATCGGGAAATAAAATAACACCGATTTTCAGATTCTTTTTCTGTGCAGCAAGCATCAGTCCTGCTTTGTTGGGTTTATAGTTTAATTTTTCTGCAATTTCACGTACACGGGCTGCAGTATTGGCATTGACGGAACCGCGGTTGTTCAGTACACGGTCAACCGTACCGCGAGAAACACCTGCCATTTCAGCAATCTGTTTTATAGTGGCCATGTCGTTCCCCCTTGTTGAATTTTTCCTGAATAACTCTTACAAGGGTAGCATTGATAAGGTAAAATGTCAATTGAAATACAGAAAATGTGTGCGTGCACGACAAGAGTGGGGAAAGTTACTGTACGCTTTCCACAAAATAAGTGCAACCGGTTTGGAAGAAATCACGAAAAAGAGAAAAAATTTCGGAAAACAGTTGAAAATATCAGCGCATCGTTGTAGGATATGAGTAGAAACGTGCACGAGCACAAAATTAACATTTCAGAATTGAGGGTTATCATGAATTACATAGGAATTGATCTGGGAACTTCTGCTGTTAAACTTCTTTTGATGGAGGGCAGTGGAAAAATTTTAAAGATCGTCAGTCGTGAATATCCAATCTGTTTTCCAAAACCGGGATGGTCGGAGCAGAATCCATATGACTGGTTTACACAGTCAATGGATGGGCTGAAGGAATTGCTGGATGGTACAGACAGGAGTCTGGTAGCCGGCATCAGCTTTGGCGGACAGATGCATGGACTTGTAGCACTGGACGATAAGGATGAAGTGATTCGTCCGGCAATTCTCTGGAACGACGGAAGGACGACAAAAGAGTGCGATTATTTAAATCAGGTAATTGGGAAGGAACGTCTTTCTGCATACACAGCCAATATTTCATTTACCGGATTTACTGCGCCGAAAGTACTCTGGATGAAAAACAATGAACCGGAGAATTTTGCAAAGATTCATAAAATTATGCTGCCAAAGGATTATCTGGCATTTCGCCTGAGCGGCAATTACAGTACGGATGTATCGGATGCGTCCGGAACACTGTTCTTTGATGTAAAGAATCGCTGCTGGTCAGAAGAAATGTGTGAGATCTGCAGTATTAAAACAAGCTGGCTTCCAAAAGTATACGAAAGTTATGAGGAAGTTGGAACGCTGCTTCCGGAACTGGCGAAGGAACTCGGCGTATCGGATCAGGTAAAAATTGTAGCCGGAGCCGGAGACAATGCGGCAGCAGCTGTGGGAACCGGAACCGTTGGAGATGGTGCATGTAACATTTCTTTGGGAACGAGCGGAACCGTATTTATTTCTTCCGATAAATTCGGAGTGGACGAAAATAATGCACTGCATTCGTTCGACCATGCGGATGGAAGTTATCATCTGATGGGCTGCATGCTTTCCGCAGCATCCTGTAATAAATGGTGGATGGATGATATTATCGGCACAAAGGATTATGGCGCAGAACAGGAAAATATTACGAAGCTTGGAGAAAACCATGTATTTTTCCTCCCATATCTGATGGGGGAGCGGTCTCCGCACAATGATCCGAATGCAAGAGGTACTTTTATCGGTCTGACCATGGATACTACCAGAGCGGATATGACACAGGCGGTACTCGAAGGTGTGGCATTTGCCTTAAGAGATTCTTTTGAGGTGGCACGTTCACTCGGCATTCATATTGCCCGTACCCGTATTTGCGGTGGAGGAGCAAAGAGTCCGCTGTGGAAAAAGATTGTGGCAAATGTGCTCAATATTCCGGTAGATATTCCGGAAAATGAACAGGGACCGTCAATGGGTGGCGCAATGCTTGCAGCAGTAGCTTGTGGAGAATACCCGACCGTCCGCGATGCAGCAGAGGCAATTGTAAAACTGACCGATACGGTAGAACCGGAACCGGAGCTTGCAGCAAAATATGAAGAGCGTTATCAGAAGTTCCGTAAGATTTATCCGGCATGCAGGGATCTGTTTTTGGAACTTGCAAAATAAAATCATATCATCGTATCTAACAAAAAATTAAAATGATTACATACAACAAGGAGGCAAAATCATGATTAATATTCCAGAAGTAAAAGTAGGTATCGTTGCAGTCAGCCGTGACTGTTTCCCGGAGTCTCTTTCCGTAAACCGCAGAAAGGCGCTGATCAAAGCATATACAGACAAGTATGATGCAAAGGATATTTATGAGTGTCCGGTCTGCATCGTAGAGAGTGAAATTCATATGGAGCAGGCGCTGGCAGATATTAAAGCAGCAGGATGCAATGCGCTGTGTGTATACCTTGGAAACTTCGGACCGGAAATTTCCGAGACCATGCTTGCAAAATATTTTGATGGACCAAAGATGTTTGTTGCAGCAGCAGAGGAGTCCCAGAACAATCTGGTTCAGGGACGTGGAGATGCATACTGCGGTATGTTAAATGCAAGTTACAACTTAAAACTTCGCAATGTCGGTGCTTACATTCCGGAATATCCGGTTGGAGATGCAGAGGATTGCGCAGATATGATTCACGACTTTTTACCGATTGCAAGAGCAGTAGAAGGACTTGCAAACTTAAAAATCATTTCCTTTGGACCAAGACCAACGAATTTCCTTGCATGCAATGCTCCAATCCAGCAGCTTTATAATCTGGGCGTGGAAATTGAGGAAAATTCAGAGCTGGATCTGTTTGAGGCATTCAACAACCACGCAGGAGATCAGCGTATTCCGGAGGTTGTTGCAGATATGAAAGCAGAACTCGGTGAGGGAAACAAAAAGCCGGAGATTTTAGAGAAACTTGCACAGTATGAACTGACACTGCTTGACTGGATTGAGGCGCACAAAGGTTCCCGCAAATATGTTGCAATTGCAGGAAAATGCTGGCCGGCATTCCAGACACAGTTTGGATTTGTTCCGTGCTATGTCAACAGCCGTCTGACCGGAAGAGGCATTCCGGTATCCTGCGAGGTAGATATTTACGGCGCACTGAGTGAGTTTATCGGTACCTGCGTGAGCGAGGATGCTGTCACACTGCTCGACATCAATAACTCCGTTCCGAAGGATATGTACAAAGAGTCGATCGAGGGCAAGTTTGACTATACACATAAAGATACATTTATGGGATTCCATTGTGGCAATACCTGCTCAAAGAAGCTGGCATCCTGTGAGATGAAAAACCAGATGATCATGGCAAGAAGCCTTCCTGTCGAAGTAACAAACGGTACCCTTGAGGGAGATATTGCACCGGGCGATATCACATTCTACCGCCTGCAGTCCACTTCCGACAATAAGCTGCGCGCGTATGTGGCACAGGGAGAAGTCCTTCCGGTTGCAACCCGTTCGTTCGGAAGCATTGGCGTATTTGCCATTCATGAGATGGGACGTTTCTACCGTCACGTTCTGATCGAGAAGAATTATCCGCATCACGGAGCGGTTGCATTCGGACATTACGGAAAGGCTCTGTTTGAGGTATTTAAGTATATTGGGGTTCCGATGGAGGACATCAATTACAACCAGCCGGCATCTCTGCCTTATCCGACGGAGAATCCGTTCGCATAAAGAAAAATAATATGGGAATAAGCACCAGCTTGGGCCTGTAGATGTCTGCAGGTTAAGCTGGTGCTTTTTAAATGGGAGTTTCATCCCAAAGATACCCAGTGAAACAGGAAAACTAAAATCATTTGGCAGGTAATTCATCCGGCAGCAATACAGAAAATGACAACAGTACAAAGTAAAAATTCAGATTTTCAAAAAAAGAAAAAGTATGGTATTATAAAACCGGCATCACGGATGCCGGTTCTATAATAAAAATCTGAGGTGATTGTACAATGAAACAGGAAAATTATATACGTGGCATGATAATGATCATTTTGTCGGCATTCTTTTTTGCGTGTATGAATGTGAGTGTGCGGCTGGCGGGAGATCTGTCGTCCGTACAGAAAAGTTTTTTTCGGAATCTGGTAGCTGCATTTTTTGCGGCAATTATTCTTATCAAAAATCATATAGCACCTAAGGTGGAAAAAACACAGTGGGGTTCACTGTTTTTACGCTGTGCATTTGGGACACTTGGAATTCTTTGTAATTTCTACGCGATTGATCACCTGCTGGTGGCAGATGCTTCTATTTTAAATAAATTATCTCCCTTTTTTGCAATTATTTTTTCCTTCCTGTTATTAAAAGAAAAGATAAAACCAGCTCAGGCAATGTGCGTTATACTGGCATTTGTCGGCTGTTTGTTTGTGGTAAAACCGGGGTTTGAAAATGTACATCTGATCCCTGCGCTTATTGGCGTATGCGGAGGACTGGGTGCAGGAATCGCATATACAATGGTGCGGAAGATGGGTACACACGGAGTAAAGGGACCGGTCATTGTGTTTTATTTTTCCTGCTTTTCCTGTATTATTGTGATACCGTGGATCGTATTTCATTATCAGCCGATGTCACTGCGGCAGTTGTTGACGCTGCTTCTTGCGGGACTTTTTGCAGCGGGAGGACAGTTTACGATCACCGCAGCATATACCTATGCACCCGCCGGAAAAATTTCTATTTTTGATTATTCACAGATTATTTTTGCAACATTACTTGGATTTCTTTTATTCGCGGAGATTCCGGATCGATACAGTCTGATAGGATATGGATTGATCATTCTGGCTTCACTGGGAAATTTTCTGTATAACTGGAAACACAAAGATTAAAGGAGTATTCACATGTCGATTATTTCATTTCGGTGTCATACAACCATTCATCTGGCACCATTGGTAAATCAGGAAACCATTCATCAGGATATGGATAGGGGACAGCAGCTTATGTCAAGGATCAATCAGGGAATCCTTAGGGAGATAAAGCCCAAAAACCCACTGGTTGAATGGTATTATTGGAAGGACAAACACACAGTTTCGGATGTCACAGAGCATAGTTTGTTTAAGATGGCGCAGGGGATGCTGTCCCCCGTGGAAAATGATAATTACCGGTTGGAAGAGATCGAAGAATTAAATAATGCATGGGCCGTTTATGATAAAAAACTGAACACATTTTTTGCGTTTGACCCGGCAATTACGACATTGCAAAAAGATGAGAAGCGAAACCGTGTGCTGGTAGTCTGTGAAGACAAGGAACGTGGGCTGATTGATGTCATTGAAGCGGGAGCCCTGCTGCTTGAGTGTCTGCGTGCATTTACAGGGATAGAAGAACTTTGCTTTCTTCCGCTCAACCCGGACTACTATATATGGACAGGAACGGTGACAGGGATTGACGGATTGAAGATGCGCAGTAATGGATATGCCGGTACCTGGCTGCTTCTGCAAAGTGAAAGTCAGGTGAAGAAATTGCGGATGCTTGCAACAATTTACAGTATGGATTATCCGAATCTGGTAGATTCGGATGAACTGGCACGCAGACTGGCAAAGGAGGAAGCCGCAGGGCAGTGCATCCGAAGCAGGCATGGGATCGTGCTGTTTACGGAAGAGGGACTTGTGTATATGGATGGAACAAATCCGGACAATGACTGGGAACTGAAGTATCCAATTTATGAGAATGACTGTTATTATGAGATGTTGAGATTTGCTTACTGGAAACAGGTATCCGGGGAACTGGAAAATTACTGTGCATGGAAAGCCTGGCTGAACAGGAATTTTACTTGACATCTGAAAGAATCATTACTATACTTAAAACCAAAGGTGAAAAACGAAGACGAAGACAGTAACTGTGATAGGAAAGTCAAAGAGAGTTGGAACAGGTGAGAGCCAATACGAGTAATATGACAGTGAAAATCACTTCCGAGTTGCGGATCGAAATCCCAGGAGAGTAGAGTTCGACGTATTTCCAGCGTTATGGGAACGAAGTATGCAAATCCTTTTTGAATACGGGATTTAAGTACATGGTAATCAGGTGGTATAACGTGACCCCGCGTCCTAATTACTGGACGTGGGGATTTTTTATTTCAGAATCATAAATGCAGGAGGAAAATATGTACAACAAAGTAGATACCAATATGAACTTTGTCGATCGCGAAAAAGAAACGGAAAAATTCTGGCGCGAAAATGATATCTTCAAAAAATCCATGGAGAACCGTAAGGAAGGCGAGACTTACACATTTTATGACGGACCGCCTACGGCAAACGGAAAACCACATATCGGACATGTAGAGACACGTACCATCAAGGATATGATTCCAAGATTCCAGACCATGAAAGGAAAGTACGTCCCACGGAAAGCCGGATGGGATACCCATGGTCTTCCGGTAGAAATCGAAGTGGAGAAACTTCTTGGACTGGATGGAAAGGATCAGATCGAAGCATATGGTCTTGAGCCATTCATCAAAAAGTGTAAAGAATCCGTCTGGAAATACAAGGGTATGTGGGAAGATTTCTCAAATACGGTAGGTTTCTGGGCTGATATGGACAATCCATACGTTACCTATGATGACAATTTCATTGAATCCGAGTGGTGGGCATTAAAAGAGATCTGGAACAAAGGACTTCTCTACAAGGGATTCAAGATCGTGCCTTACTGTCCTCGGTGTGGGACTCCGCTTTCCGCACAGGAAGTTGCACAGGGATATAAATTAGTAAAAGAAAAATCTGCAGTTGTCCGTTTTAAGGTTGCCGGAGAGGATGCGTATTTTCTGGCATGGACCACAACTCCGTGGACACTGCCAAGTAACGTGGCACTCTGTGTAAACCCGAATGATACTTATATTAAGGTAAAAGCTGTGGACGGCTACACATATTATCTGGCAGAGGCACTGGCAGACAAGGTACTTTCTCCACTGTTATCCAAAGAGGACAAAGAGGCAGGAAAGAAAGCTTACGAAGTGCTGGAAACCTGCAAGGGAAAGGATCTTGAGTACAAAGAATATGAGCCGCTTTATGCCTGTGCAAAGGAACTGGCAGATAAGCAGGGAAAGAAAGGATTCTTTGTCACCTGTGATACTTATGTTACCATGTCCGATGGTACCGGAATCGTTCATATCGCACCGGCATTTGGTGAGGATGATGCCAATGTCGGAAGAAACTATGACCTTCCGTTCGTACAGTTTGTAAACGGAAAAGGAGAGCTGACCGAGGAGACACCGTTTGCCGGTATGTGGGTAAAAGATGCCGATCCGGAAGTATTAAAGGATTTGAGTGCAAGAAAGCAGCTTTTTGACGCACCGAAGTTTGAACATGAGTATCCACACTGCTGGAGATGTGACAAGCCTCTGATCTACTATGCAAGAGAGTCCTGGTACATCAAGGAGACCGCGGTAAAGGATGATCTGATCCGAAATAATAATACGGTCAACTGGATTCCGGAATCTATCGGTTCCGGCCGTTTCGGAAACTGGCTGGAGAACATTCAGGACTGGGCAATTTCCCGTAACCGTTACTGGGGTACCCCACTTAATATCTGGGAGTGCGCGTGCGGACACAGAGAATGTATCGGAAGCCGCGCTGAATTAGCAGAAAAAGCCGGTGATCCAAAGGCAGCAGAGGTAGAACTTCACAGACCATATATTGATGCGGTGACGATCAAGTGTCCGGAGTGTGGCAAGGATATGCACCGTGTACCGGAAGTATTGGATTGCTGGTTTGATTCCGGAGCTATGCCGTTTGCACAGCATCACTATCCATTTGAAAATAAAGAAGTATTTGAGCAGCAGTTCCCGGCCAAATTTATCTCAGAGGCAGTTGATCAGACCAGAGGATGGTTCCATTCTCTTATGGCAGAATCGACACTGCTTTTCAACAAAGCACCTTATGAGAACGTCATCGTGCTCGGACATGTACAGGATGAAAACGGACAGAAGATGTCCAAGTCCAAGGGAAATGCCGTAGATCCGTTTGATGCCCTGCAGACATACGGCGCAGACGCTATCCGCTGGTATTTCTATACGGCATCCGCACCATGGATTCCAAAGAGATTCTCCGGCAAGCTTGTGCTTGAGGGCCAGCGTAAGTTTATGGGAACGCTCTGGAATACCTATGCGTTCTTCGTACTTTATGCAAATATTGACCAGTTTGACGCTACAAAATACAAGCTGGAGTATGACAAATTATCGGTTATGGATAAGTGGCTGCTTTCTAAGCTCAATTCTGCAGTAGCTGGTGTGGATGAAAGTCTTTCTAATTATAAGATTCCGGAAGCTGCAAAATATCTGCAGGAGTTTGTCGATGATATGAGTAACTGGTATGTCCGCCGCTCCCGTGAGCGTTTCTGGGCAAAAGGCATGGAGCAGGATAAGATCAATGCTTATATGACATTGTATACCGCACTTGTTACAATCAGCAAAGCGGCAGCACCGATGATTCCATTTATGACAGAAGATATTTATCGCAATCTGGTATGTTCCATTGATCCGTCTGCACCGGAAAGTATTCACCTGTGTGACTTCCCGACGGTGGATGAGAAGATGATCGACAAGGATCTGGAAACTGCAATGGATGAGGTATTAAAGATCGTTGTTATGGGACGTGCGTGCCGGAACAGTGCCAATATCAAGAACCGTCAGCCGATTGGTCAGATGTATGTCAAGGCACCGGAAGCACTGGGTGATTTTTATAAAGAGATTATTGCCGATGAGTTGAATGTCAAAAATGTGGCATTTACCGATGATGTTTCTTCTTATACAGATTATCAGTTCAAGCCGCAGCTTCGTACGGTTGGTCCGAAATATGGTAAGTATTTAAAACAGATTCAGGCTGCCCTGTCAGAACTTGACGGAAATGCTGCAATGAAAGAATTAAAAGAGAACGGATGTCTGAAACTTGACAGTGTAAGTTCCGAGGTTGTATTATTGGAGGAGGATCTTCTGATTACCATGACACAGGCCGAAGGCTTTGTGACCGAGGGGGATAACAATGTGACAGTTGTTATGGATACAAGACTGACACCGGAATTGATCGAAGAAGGTTTTGTACGTGAACTGATCAGTAAGATTCAGACGATGCGTAAAGAAGCAGGTTTTGAAGTTATGGATCATATTGCTGTTTCTTATACAGCAGATGAGAAGGTAACTGGTATTTTTAATAAATATGGAGAAAAGATCCAGACAGAGGTACTTGCAAATGCTATCACTGCAGGCACACTTGCCGGATATCAGAAAGAATGGAGCATTAACGGTGAGAAGGTTACGCTGGCAGTGGAAAAACAATAGTGTCACGCAAACCAGGCACAGAGGAGGACTTTTGATGCGAGACAAAGTGTTTAGTAAAAAGGAGTTTATTGCTTCCGTGACAGAAAATGTCAAGACGATGTATCGTAAGACATTAAAAGAAGCGACACAGAAGGAGATTTATCAGGCCGTTTCGCTGGCTGTCAAGGATGTTGTCATGGATGAATGGATGGCAACACAGCAGGTCATCGAGAAAGATGATCCGAAGACCGTGTACTACATGTCCATGGAGTTTTTGATGGGCAGAGCACTCGGAAATAATCTGATTAACCTGGGGGCTTATGGGGAAGTAAAAGAAGCACTTGAAGAGATTGGACTGGATTTGAGTGTCATTGAAGACCAGGAGCCGGACCCGGCTCTTGGAAATGGTGGACTTGGCCGTCTGGCAGCATGTTTTATGGATTCTCTTGCTACTCTGGGCTATGCCGCATATGGATGTGGAATCCGTTACCGCTACGGTATGTTCAAGCAGCAGATTATTGATGGATTTCAGGTCGAAGTACCGGATAACTGGTTAAAGGATGGATATCCGTTTGAACTTCGCAGACCGGAATACTGCTACGAGATCAAGTTTGGTGGTCATGTGGAAGAAACCGCAGGGGAGGACGGAAATCTGCACTTTGAGCAGGTAGGGTATCAGTCTGTTCTTGCAATTCCTTATGATATGCCGATCGTTGGCTACGGCAACCATGTGGTAGATTCCCTGATGATCTGGGATGCACAGCCGAAGGAAGAGTTTTCACTGGATTCCTTTGACCGTGGAGATTACGATCAGGCAGTGGAGCAGGAAAATCTTGCCCGCAACCTGGTAGAGGTGCTGTATCCGAACGACAATCACGTAAAAGGAAAGGAACTGCGCTTAAAACAGCAGTATTTCTTTGTTTCCGCAAGTATCCAGCGTGCGCTGGAGCGTTTTAAGAAACATCACAATGATCTGCATGATCTGCCAAAGAAGGTAACGTTCCAGATGAATGATACCCATCCGACGGTTGCTGTTGCAGAACTGATGCGAATCCTTCTGGATGAGGAAGGCATGTCATGGGATGAGGCATGGGAGATCACAACACACTGTGTAGCTTATACCAACCATACCATCATGGCAGAGGCACTTGAAAAGTGGCCGATCGACATCTTCCAGAGACTGCTTCCGCGTGTATATCAGATCGTGGATGAGATCAACCGCCGTTTTGTAGAAGAGATCCGTGCAAAATATCCGGATAATGAGGAGAAGGTGCGCAAGATGGCAATTCTCTACGACGGACAGGTGAAGATGGCAAATCTTGCAATTGTTGCCGGATATTCTGTCAACGGTGTGGCAAGACTGCATACAGAGATTCTTGAGAAGCAGGAACTTCGTGATTTCTATGAACTGTTTCCAGAGAAATTTAACAATAAAACCAACGGTATCACACAGAGACGTTTCCTTGCACATGGAAATCCACTGCTTGCAGACTGGGTAACAAAGCATGTCGGAAAAGACTGGATCACAAGTCTTGCGAAGGTCGAGGATCTGACAAAATATGCAACCGATCCGAAAGCACAGCAGGAATTTCTGGAGATCAAAAAGCAGAATAAGATCCGTCTGGCAAAATATATCAAGGAGCACAATGGTATCGAAGTCGATCCGAATTCTATCTTTGATGTACAGGTTAAGAGACTGCATGAGTATAAGAGACAGCTTATGAATATCCTGCATGTGATGTATCTGTACAACCAGATCAAGGAAAATCCGGGCATGGATTTCTATCCGAGAACTTTTATCTTCGGAGCAAAGGCTGCAGCCGGATATCGTACGGCAAAGAAGACCATTAAGCTGATTAACACTGTTGCGGATGTAATCAATAATGATCCATCCATCAACGGAAAGATCAAGGTTGTGTTCATTGAGGACTACCGTGTATCCATTGCAGAGTGGATTTTTGCGGCAGCAGATGTCAGCGAACAGATTTCCACAGCAAGTAAAGAGGCATCCGGAACCGGAAACATGAAGTTTATGTTAAATGGTGCGATTACACTTGGAACCATGGACGGAGCGAATGTTGAGATGTACGAGGAAGTCGGTGCAGACAATATCTTTATCTTTGGTATGAGCGCAGATGAGGTTATCGCACATGAGCAGCATCATGATTACAACCCATATGATATCTACAACAACGATGAGGATATCAGGAAAGTTGTCAACCAGCTGGTAGACGGAACATACTCCCACAATGACCGTGAACTGTTCCGTGAACTGTACAACTCACTGTTAAACCCACAGCAGGGACAGGTGGCAGACCGCTACTTTATCCTTGCAGATTTCCGTGCATATGCAAATGCACAGAAGAAGATCGGTGCTTATTACACCAACAAGAGTGCGTGGGCAAAGTCTGCAATTTTAAATATTGCGCACAGTGGTAAATTCTCTTCTGACAGAACCATTCAGGAATATGTCGATGATATCTGGAAACTGGATAAGATTGAAGTGAATACGGAAGGCTGTTAATCGCTTGGATGGCAGTAAAAAAGGCGGGAAACCCGATGGGGATCCCGCCTTTTTTAGTCTGCGAATCTTCTATATGGAAGATTTTTTAGAACGTGTCAATATTTTCTGCATTTTTACTCATACAAAAACAATACAAATATATTGAAATACAAATGATTTGACATTATAATAGAGAAAATAAATGGAAGCGAGGTAGTGAATATGGCTAGTACAATTCAGGTCAGAGTAGAAGACGAGTTAAAGCGTAAATCAGATGCTCTATTTAAGGATTTGGGTACAGATACAACAACAGCAATCAGAATGTTTTTAACACAGGCTGTTGCCACAAATGGATTTCCTTTTGAAATAAAAAGACAGATAGAATCAAATCCATATGCACCGATGTTGGAGAAAGAGATGCTTGCAAAATTGAAAAAGTCCAGGGAAGAGGGAATGTTCAGGGATGCAGATCATGTGATTTCTGATATGAGGTCAAAGTATGGATTATAAGATCGTTTTGATGAAGCATGCGGAGGAAGATCTTGATAGATTTATTGCGTATCTTTTGTTTGAAAAGAAAAGTGAGCAGGCTGCAAGAAATTTATTAAATGACTTTGAAGCAACAAAAACAAGTCTGTCAAATGTTGCCGGGAGTCTGAAACTTTGTGATAATCTAAAACTAAAAGAATTAGGATATCGAAGAATCAATTTTTTATCCCATCGATATTTTATGCTTTATCGTATTGAAAACGATACGGTTTATGTGGATAATATTTTTCATGAATTGCAAGACTGCGAAAATAAAATGAATTAAATACAATATTCGGTGGGCTTTGTCTTCTTTCAGGAAAGAAATGTATGCAGTTCCTTCAGACGTGCATTAAAATCAGAAATCCCCAGATCATACAATTCCTGTTCCAACTTTTCATCGCGCGCGTAAGTACTCATCTTTAACTCTTTCGAAGGTGCAAAAATAAGCGCTTCCCCGGCGGTTTCGTGTTTTTTAACATCGGCAATATTCTGGCGGTACATCAGATGCCGGTTGTCGAGGGCTTTTATGGTCTGTGGATATTTGCGCAGGGCATGCCGGTAAATGTGCCGGAAGCCTTCCGGTTGCTTTACAAAGCTGCGCGGTTTGCTCAAGATCACGACTACACGGTCGCATCCTTTTGCAAATGCGCGCATAATCGGAACAGAATCGGATAATCCGCCATCAAAATATGTCTGATCCTTAAAAGAAATCGGACGACACATCACAGGCAGGGCACAGCTTGCCATAATGGCACGGTAGTCATCCTGTTTCATATCGTCTTTGGTAAAATAAACGGGCTTTCCAGTTGCGGCATCTGTTGCCACGAGTTCAAACTCGGCCGGATTTTCCACGATGGCAGGATAATCGATCGGGTCGGCTCCGTCAGAATTGGTCAATGTCTGATAAATATATTGAAGACCGAAAAACTGTCCGGTGCGCAGCAGATTTTTGACACCCATATAACCGGGCTCATGCAGATGGTCTACGTAAAATCGAAGGTTTCGTCCGCGCTGTCCGGCAAGATAGCTTGCCACATTTGCAGATCCGGCCGATACGCCGATGCAGTAATCGAATGTAATGTGTTCATCTAAAAAGCGGTCAAGAATGCCTGCGCTGTAGGCGCATTTCATGCCGCCGCCTTCTACTACAAGTCCTGTCTTCATGTCTGGGATACTCCTTTTGCCTGAAATTAGCATTATTGTAGCACTTTTTTTCTTTTTGTCAAATTTTTAACAATATGTGTTTGTTTTTCTGCAACAGTTTAAGTGGTGCCGGGACATTTGAAAAAAGTGATTGGCTGACAATTCCTTAGAATGGGACAGCCCGGAAGGCAGAGATATTGGATTTTTTGATATGAGATATGATTTGACGAATGGGGAGATTGAGGAAGGTATGGGATAATATTTAAAAATAATAATATCCTTTCGTGAAGAAAGTTTCATAAAAGCTAAGAAAGTTTTCAATAAAGTTGTGGAATTTGTTTCTCATGGAAGTTCATCTCCTTTCTGTTTACGCTGTCATTATAAAACACGAAGGGGTATATTACTTGCCAAAATAAAAAAATAAATGGACAAAAATTGCAAAAAGCAGAGATTCCAATCCTCTGCTTTTTGCATTTTTTTATATGTTTTTACGATATTCAGAAGGTGACAGCCCTTTTGCCTTTTGAAAAATCCGGCTGAAATATAGTGGATTATCATAACCAACAATTTGTGCGATCTCATTGATATTATATTGTGTATTTTGAAGCAGTGCTTCGGCATTATATATTCTTTTTTGCAGAATGAATTGCTTTGGCGTGATTCCGGCATATAATCTGAAATTACGGATAAACCAACTGGCACTGACATGATTTTGTTCAGCATAGTCATCAATGCTGATTGGTTCATTGTAATGCTCACTGAAATAAGAAATTGCTTTGTCTATTTCCTCAGCAGCATGGGAGTTCACTGTGTTGACAGAAAATTTAAAGTGGCGCTGTAGTTTTATAAAAATTTGTCTTAAATACATTTCAAGCATTTCAGGATAGCTATCCTGACACATTTGTAATTCTTTTATCATGGCACGGAAAAGATACTGATATTCCGAACCGGAACCACAGTGGAACACCCTTTTATCATTTGTCAATCCATAGGAACGGAGCAGATTGGTGACATTGTTTCCTGTAAAATGAACCCAGTAAACTTCCACCTGGTCTTTGGCATAGTATTCATATTTCTGGGGTTCTCTTGGGCGGTATAAAACCATATGACCAGCATGAACAATCGTTTCTTCCTCATCGTTGTCAAAATGAAAATGAGCTTTCCCAGCAGCAATAAAGATCAACTGAAAATCAACTCTGCCACGTGGTCTCCAGGTGGGAAGTTTAGGGTGCGTATATAACTTGTAAGTCCCACACATGGTTACGACAAGTGGCTTGGATTTATCTTTTCTGTCAATTGTTGAGTTATTCAGATATGCATTATTGGTATACATTTGAGGCCCCCATATGATAATTGAAAAATGTTCATGAAATAATAATCTGAAATACATAAATTTCTGTTTGGCTCATGATGCAATTTTATCATTTTATGCATGTCTTGTCCATTTAGATTTCAAACGTTTGAAATAATGGTATTTTTTGTATAAATTAACGTTCTGGTAAATGAAAGTCAATAAAAGTACATGTCAAAAATAACAAAAGAAAGGAATAAAGAAAATGGTTTTTGTTAATTATACTGTTTTGTGCATGTTTTGTGTAATTTATGATATGGTTTTTTGACATCAGTTTTTATATACTATCTATAACAAAGTTGTGGGAACAAAAATAAGGATCATCGAAAGGAGCAGTTTCACATGGAAGAAAAGAAATACCTGAAATGGTATAACAAGGTGGGGTATGGAACCGGAGATCTGGCAGGAAATGTCGTGTATGCATTTCTTTCCTCATTTGTAATGTTGTATCTGACAAATACGGTAGGGTTAAATCCGGGAGTTGTCGGAACCTTGATCATGGTATCAAAATTATTCGATGGTGTCAGTGATATGTTTTTTGGTACATTGATTGACAAAACAAAGAGCAGACTTGGAAAAGCAAGACCGTGGATGCTTTATGCATATATTGGCTGTGCGGTAACGCTTGTGGCGAACTTTGCAATACCGGAAAGTCTTGGAAAAACAGCACAGTATGCATGGTTTTTTATTGCATATACTTTGCTGAATGCAGTATTTTTTACTGCAAACAATATTGCCTATGCATCACTGGTTACGTTTTGTACAAAAAATAGCAAAGAACGGGTAGAAATGGGATCGTTCCGTTTTATTTTTGCGTTTTTAACAAGTCTGATCATTCAATCTATCACCGTTCAGTTTGTAAGAATGGCAGGCGGTGGAGCTGCTGCATGGAGAACCGTAGCAATCATATACGCAGTAATCGGACTGATTGTAAACACAATTTCCGTATTCTCAATCAAAGAACTTCCGGAGGAAGAATTAAAGGCAGGCAGAGAACAGACAGAAGAAAAATATGGTTTGATTGAAGCTGCAAAACTTTTATTTTCCAATAAATATTATCTTATGATTTGTGTTACTTATATTTGTCAGCAGATCTATTCTGCTATGTTAAATATGGGTATTTACTATATGATTTATGTTTTGAAAAATGAAAATTTATATTCGGTCTTTTCCTGGGCAATTAATATCCCTGTCATCATTGCAATGTGTATTACACCTATGCTTGTGGAAAAGATGAAGGGATTATATCGAATGAATCTTGCAGGATACATTCTTGGAACAGCCGGCCGTGTCGGCGTTATTTTTGCAGGCTATATGGGAAGTGTTCCGCTGATGCTTGCTTTTACCGCAATCGCAGCACTTGGAATGGCACCATGGCAGGGAGATATGGGAGCTGTTGTGGCAAGCTGTTCAGAATACACATACCTGACAAAACATAAACACATTGATGGAACCATGTATTCCTGTACATCCTTTGGAACCAAAATCGGGGGTGGAATCGGAGTTGCCCTCTGCGGATGGCTGCTTGATGCAAGCGGATTTGTCAAGGAAGCGGCCGTGCAGCCTGCATCCTGCATGAATATGCTTCACATTATGTATTTATGGATTCCAATGATCCTGTCATTAGTCATTACATTTATTATGTCAGAAATGAATGTGGAAGCAGCGAACCGGCGACTTAGAGAACAGATGGAGGAGTGTTGACGTGGAATATAGTGGAATGAAAGAAATTGTATGGGGTGTATGGAAAGAGAGGGAAAATATGAACGCTGATATGAAATGGCTGGACAATCCGGAAGTGTTTAAGGTAAATCAATTGGAACCACATAGTGATCATTGCTATTATCTGGATTATTCAGACATAAAAAAAGAAAAGAATCCATTATTACAGTCATTAAATGGTCAATGGGAGTTTGCTTACAGCAAAAATGTGATGGAAAGACCTGTTGATTTTTATAAGGAAACATTTGATGCATCCGGATTCGATAAAATTATGGTTCCCGGACATATTGAACTGGCTGGATATGATAAAATACGTTACATCAACACGATGTATCCGTGGGAAGGAAAAGAGTACCACAGAGGAGCCTATAGCATGGAGGCAACCGGAGCAGAAGAAGGAATGTTTTCAGAGGCACAGTACAATCCGGTAGGCTCTTATATCAAATACTTTGATTTGGATAAGAACATGTGTGGAAAAAGAATCCATATATGCTTCGAAGGTGTAGAAGAGGCTATGTATCTGTGGCTGAATGGTCAGTTTATAGGGTATGCAGAGGACAGCTTCACACCTTCTGAGTTTGATCTGACACCATATATTAAGGAAAAGGGAAATGTTCTGGCAGTGCAGGTACATAAGATGAGCACGGCGGCATTTTTAGAGGATCAGGACTTTTTCAGATTTTTTGGAATTTTCAGAAATGTTACGTTGAAGGCAATTCCGGATGTTCATCTGGAGGATGTATGGTTCAAACCTGTGTTAAATCAAGATAATGAAAGCGGAAGCGTATCTGTCAGCATGAAGGTATCTGCTCCTGACAGTCAGCATGTAACTGCATGCTTTATTTTAAAAGACAGGGAGGAAAATGTATTAGTGGAGAAATCCATACAGTTAACGAAAGAAAACGGCCATATGGAAGGCACGATTTGTGTTGATTTGGAAAATGTCAAACTGTGGGATAATCATAATCCATATTTATATCATGCTTATGTTGAGCTTAAAGCAGAGGATGGTTCTCTGGCAGAGGTAATTCCTTATGATATCGGTTTCAGAAGAATAGAGATTATAGATAAAGTGATTTATCTGAATGGAAAACGACTTGTTATCACAGGAGTAAACCGTCATGAATGGAATGCAAAAACAGGAAGATGCATTGGTGTGGAAGATATGAAAGCAGACATATCCTGTATGCTCAGGAACAATATTAATTCTGTTCGTACCTGCCACTATCCTGACCAGATACCATGGTACTATATGTGCGACAATGCAGGTATTTATGTGATGGCAGAAACAAATCTGGAAAGCCATGGTTCATTCCAGAAGCTGGGGGCAATCGAGCCATCGTGTAATGTACCGGGGTCTTTTCCACAGTGGAGAGAAGCTGTGCTTGATCGTGCAAAAAACAATTTTGAAACTTTTAAAAATCATACGTCCATCCTTTTCTGGTCATTAGGAAATGAATCCTATGCAGGAGACGACATTGAGGCAATGAATGTTTATTTTGCCGAAAAGCAGGATGGAAGATTAGTTCATTATGAAAGCTCTTATTATAATAGGGCATATGAGGATACTATTTCTGATTTTGAGACCAGAATGTATGCAAAACCGGAGGATGTAGAGGAATACTTGAATAACAGTCCGAAGAAACCATATATTTTATGCGAATTCATGCATGATATGGGTAATTCCATGGGAGGACTTGGTTCTTATATGAAGCTGATTGACAAATATGATAGGTATCATGGCGGATTTATATGGGATTTTATTGATCAGGCAATTATGGTAAAAGATCCGGTGACAGGAAAAGATGTTTTACGCTATGGTGGAGATTTTGATGATAAACCGGCAGACTATGAATTCTCAGCAAATGGAATTGTATTTGCTGACAGGAAAGAAAAACCGGCAATGCAGGAAGTGAGGTATTACTATGGCTTATACAGATAAATTAAGAGTGGTCTATGGTGACTATACATTAGGTGTACATGGTGAAGGCTTTGATTATATTTTCTCTTATGCACAGGGTGGACTGGAATCTATCGTTAAAAATGGATATGAGTGGCTGTATCGTTGCCCAAAGCCTACTTTCTGGAGAGCGTTGACAGATAATGACAGAGGAAGCAAGTTCCATATTAAAAGCGGAAGCTGGCTTTCGGCAGATATGTTTATTGACTGTAAGGGAATACAGGTGATTATGGATGGCAAGGAGCAAAAACAATACGCACCTGATAATAACAGCTATGGCGGTGATGTTTATGCGGATGAAATTATCGTAACATACACATACGAGACCATAACCACTCCGGAGACAACGGTTCTTGTAAGCTATACCGTTGATGTATCTGGAAAGATTCGCGTGGATGTACATTATCATGGGGTACAGGGACTTCCAGAATTACCTGTATTTGGAATGAGATTTATCATGCCAACACTGGCAGACAAATATTTATATAAGGGACTCTCCGGGGAAACATATCCTGACAGAAAAGCGGGGGCAAAAGAAGGAATCTATGAGATTGAAGACCTGAGTCTTACACAATATCTTGTTCCGCAGGAATGTGGTATGAGAATGGATACAGAGTGGCTTGAGATTACAAGACATACGGCTCTTGATAACAGCCGGACAGACAGTTCATCACAGATACTGCGCATTGAAAAGAATGGCGAAAAATTTGCATTTTCCTGTCTGCCTTATACAGCATCTGAGATTGAAAATGCCTTTCACCACGAAGAACTGCCACCGGCAAGAAGAACCGTTTTATGTGTATATGGTGCAGTAAGAGGTGTTGGAGGTATTGACAGCTGGGGAACTGATGTGGAAGAGGAATATCGTATCAGTGCGGAAGATGATATAGATTATTCATTTACCATCTGTTAAACGTGGGATGAGGATATGAAGTTTAAGATTACCAAAGACTGGATAAAGAGTTTTTTTGTAATGATCATTGCAGTTATTGTCATGGGAATGTGTGTTTCGCTTTTGGTGATGTGTGATATGGGAGCAGATCCCTGTTCAGCAATGAATTATGGAATTTCGCATAAGCTTGGGATGAGTTTTGGGAATTATCAGCTCCTTTCCAATATTGTTCTGCTGATTATAGTAATTATTTTTGATAAGAAGCTTATTGGTACAGGAACGCTTGGGAACATGATATTGGTTGGTTATTCGGCAGATTTTTTCACATGGATATGGAAAGAAGTCTGCCATATACAGGCACAGCTTAATCTGGGGATTAGAATTGTTATTTTGATTCCTGCACTCATACTGTTTATTCTGGCAGCAGCTATATATATGCAAAGTGGACATGGAACAGCACCATATGATGCAGTATCCTTTTTAATCAGTGAAAAAATTGAAAAGCATTCTGGGAAAAATATGTTTCGGATTGTACGGATTGTATATGATCTGGCAGCAACCGGTATCGGTGTTATAGCCGGAGGTGAAGTTGGTGTGATAACGATATTGATGGTGATTTTGCTGGGACCTACCGTGGATTTGGTCGGACGAATAATGAAAACAAGAAGGGGAGTGGAGAAACAGGGAGTATAAATAAAAGGAGTTGCTTGTAAGTGCTATTGGTATATGAAAACAGAAATACAGGAGTATCTGCGGAGTGGAAGAAGCCAGTACATGTGCCGCCGCATCTACATGAGGCAATAGAAGTAGTGTATGTAACGGATGGAGAAATAGAACTTGGAGTGGGACAGGAATTGTTCCATATGGATGAAGGGGATTTTGCAGTTGTGTTTCCAAATGTAATACATCATTATCAGGTGTTTGGGGAAAAAGAAAACAAGGTAATATTCCTGTACCTTGAACCAACACTGTTTCCTTCCTATTACAGGGAATTGCAGATATACAGCCCAAAGAATCCGGTTGTGAAAAAAGAGCAGGTGCATCCGGATGTGGTAAATGCCATAAAATATCTGACCGGAATAACAGAGGGGGATCCCCGGATGATACAGGCATATGCACAGATGATCCTTGCACATGTTTTCACAACAATGCCAATGATGGATAAAAGTGCGGTAGGGAGTGATGACCTGATTTATAATGCGGTAGAATACGTGGCCAAAAATTTTAGGGAAAACATCAGCCTTGAAAAAATGGCATATGAATTGTGTGTAAGTAAATATGTGTTGTCAAGAATGTTTGCAAAAACCTTTCACTGTAATTTTAGTAAATATGTGAATGGAGTCCGGTTAAATTATGCAGTTGCGGCACTGGAAAACACAATGGATTCCATTACAAATATATGTCTTGATTGTGGATTTGAAAGTCAAAGAACTTTTAACCGCGTGTTTAAGGAAAGATATAAAATCACACCTAGAGAATATCGAAAAAGGATAATTATGTAAAGCGATGTAATGCTGCCGGTATTGGGGCGGTGATGACAATAATAGTTATGAATGGCATCCGGAATTAGAAAAAGTTGTGGTGTTTCCTGAGAAAGAGAAAACTTGTCATAACAGCCGAAAATAGATATAATAGTTACACATGTGGGATACCACAATGAACGAAAAAGGCGAGGAAACAATCATGGCATTTGTACATCTGCATACACATACGGAATATTCATTACTCGATGGTTCCAACAAAATAAAAGAATATGTAAGCCGTGTGAAAGAACTGGGGATGAACAGTGCCGCGATCACTGACCATGGCAATATGTATGGTGTGGTGGAATTTTATAAAACCGCAAAGGCAGCAGATATTAATCCGGTGATTGGCTGTGAGATCTATGTGGCGCCGAATTCCCGGTTTGACCGCGAGACCAGCCATGGCGAGGACCGGTATTACCATCTGATCCTGCTTGCGGAAAACAATACCGGTTATGCGAACCTTATGAAGATCGTCTCCATCGGGTTTACGGAAGGGTATTATTACCGGCCACGTGTGGATTTTGAGACGCTGCAGAAATACCATGAGGGATTGATCTGCCTGTCGGCGTGTCTGGCGGGAGAAGTGCCGCGCTATATTGTGCGTGGATTTTATGAAGAGGCAAAAGGCATTGCAAAAAAATACCAGGACTGTTTTGGAAAAGACAATTATTTTCTGGAATTACAGGATCATGGCATCCCGGACCAGAAGACGGTCAACCAGGGGCTTCTTCGGATCAGTCAGGAACTGGACATTCCCCTTGTCTGCACGAACGATATCCACTATACCTATGAAACGGATGTGGAGGCACACGATGTCCTTCTCTGTATCCAGACCGGTAAAAAGATTACGGATGAAGACCGTATGCGTTACGAGGGCGGACAGTTTTTCGTAAAAAGCGAGGAGCAGATGCGGAGTTTGTTTCCGTATGCAAAAGAAGCCGCAGACAACACGCAGAAAATCGCAGACCGCTGCCATGTCACACTCGAATTTGGCAATTACCAGATTCCAAAATATGCACCACCGGAAGGGTATGATAGTGCGTGGACGTTTTTAAATGCGCTGTGTGAGAAGGGATTTCAAGAAAAATATACCGACAATCCGGCGTATGACAAGGCGCAGTGTGCAAAGATCCATGAAGATATGGAATACGAGCTTGGCATCATCCAGAAGATGGGATTTGTCGAGTATATTTTAATTGTCTGGGATTATATCAACTGGGCGAAAACGCATGACTGCTGGGTGGGACCGGGGCGTGGTTCCGGTGCGGGCAGCCGCGTGTGCTACTGTACGGGAATTACGAATATTGATCCGGTTAAATACAACCTGCTGTTTGAGCGATTCTTAAACCCGGAGCGTGTGTCTATGCCCGATATCGATGTGGATTTTGAGTATGCGGAGCGTTCCCGCGTGATAGAGTATGTCACAGAAAAGTATGGCAAGGATTCTGTGACACAGATCACGACCTTTGGTACGATGGCAGCCCGCGGAGTCATTAAGGCAGTCGGAAAAGCACTGGATTTTCCCTATGCGGAGATGGACCGTGTGGCAAAAATGGTGCCGATGGAATTAAACATCACGATTGACCGTGCCCTGCAGGTCAATCCGGAATTCCGCAGTCTCTACGAGGGAGATGCGCGGATGCATGAACTGATCGATATGGCAAAGCGTCTGGAAGGACTGCCGAACCATACTTCTGTGCATGCGGCAGGTGTTGTGATCTATCCGGGTGAGGCGAGCAATTATGTGCCGCTGGGACGTGCCAGTGACGGCACGCCGACAGCAGAGTACAACATGGTACAGCTTGAGGAGCTGGGACTCCTTAAAATGGATTTCTTAGGACTTCGTACCCTTACTGTATTAAAAGATGCGGTAAAGAATGTAAAAGCATCCAAGGGGATCGATATTGACATTGACCATATCGATTTAAACGATAAAAAGGTGCTTGATTTTATTGGAACCGGACGCACGGAGGGCGTGTTCCAGCTTGAGTCTGCGGGCATGCAGAACTTCATGAAAGAGTTAAAACCACAGAATTTCGAGGATATCGTTGCCGGAATTTCCCTGTACCGTCCGGGACCTATGGATTTTATTCCAAACTACATCAGGGGAAAGAATAATGCAGACACCGTTACTTACGTGACGCCGGAATTGCAGCCGATCCTTGAGCCAACGTATGGATGTATCGTTTATCAGGAGCAGGTGATGCAGATCGTACAGCAGCTTGCGGGGTATACGATGGGACAGGCGGACAACATCCGCCGCGCCATGAGCAAAAAAAAGCAGTATGTCATCGATGCGGAGCGGCAGAGTTTCGTCTACGGAGATTCAGAGCGCGGCATCAGGGGCTGTGTGGCAAATGGCATTGATGAGAAAGCGGCAAACAGTATTTACGATTCCATGGTGGATTTTGCAAAGTATGCGTTTAACAAATCCCATGCGGCAGCCTATGCGGTCATCAGTGTGCAGACCGCGTGGCTGAAGTTTTACTATCCGGTGGAATTTATGGCAGCACTTATGACGTCCGTGATTGACAATTCGGCAAAAGCCGCGGAGTATCTGCTGCATTGTAAGGAACTCGGTATTTCCGTGCTCCCGCCGGATATCAATGTGGGACAGGGAGAATTCACGGCAGAGGGAAATGCCGTGCGCTATGGTCTGTATGCCATTAAATCCCTGGGACGTCCGGTGATTGACAGCATCATCGGGGAACGCAAAAAAGGTGGTTCATACCGCACCCTGCAGGATTTTATTGAACGTACGGTGCAGCGGGACATCAACAAACGTGCGATCGAGAATCTGATCAAGGCAGGTGCCTGTGATGGGCTTGACGGTAACCGGCATCAGATGTCCATTGTCTATACGTCCATTGTAGATGATGTCGTGCGACGGAAAAAGACCGGGCTGGAAGGACAGATGAGCCTGTTTGATTTTGTCGGGGAGGAAGATAAAAAGGACTACGAAGTCCATTATCCAAATGTGGAGGAGTTCCCGAAGGAAGTGCTGCTTGGCTTTGAAAAAGAAGTGCTTGGGATTTATTTAAGCGGGCATCCGCTGGAAGATTACCTTGGTAAAATGAAGAAAAATGTCACGGCAAATGCAGCGGATTTTGTCAGGGAAGAGGAAAGCGGCACAATTCGTGTGACAGATAATATGCATGTGGTTGTGGGTGGCATGATTGCAGCAAAAACCGTTAAATATACAAGGAATAATCAGGCAATGGCATTTCTGACAGTGGAGGATCTGACCGGTTCTGTGGAAATTATTGTATTCCCAAAAGATTATGAGAGATACAACCGCTTTTTGAATGATGAGGAGAAGATTTTCGTAGTCGGACACGCAACGGTGGAGGAGGAACAGGACGGAAAAGTGATCTGCGAGCGGATCGTTCCGTTTGACGATACCAGAAAGGAACTCTGGCTGCAGTTTCCGACAAAGAGTGATTTTTCTGCGAAAGAACAGCAGGTGTATGAGATTCTCCGGGATTCGGACGGAAATGATGAAGTGGTAATTTATATATCGGATGTCAAGGCATTTAAAAGATTGCCAAGAAACCGTGCGGTTGGTACAAATTCTGTACTCTTGGCACGTTTGACAGAATTTCTGGGCGAAAAAAATGTAAAAGTTGTAGAAAAAGGCATTGAAAATCGCGCGTAATAAGTATAGAATAAAACAGATTAAAGAATTTCATTTTAATTTTAATAAATGGAGGATTTCACAATGGCGAAAGAGATTAACACAATTGGTGTACTGACCAGTGGAGGAGATGCCCCGGGAATGAACGCTGCAATCCGTGCAGTTGTCCGTCAGGCTTTATCCAAAGGAAAGAAAGTGAAAGGAATCAAGCGTGGATACGCTGGATTATTAAACGAAGAAATTATTGACATGAACGGACAGAGCGTTTCAGATACAATCTCTCGTGGTGGTACTATTTTACAGACTGCCCGTTGTATGGAGTTTACCACACCGGAAGGACAGCAGAAAGGTGCGGAGATCTGTAAGAAGCATGGAATTGATGCAATTGTAGTTATCGGTGGAGATGGTTCTTTCAAGGGTGCACAGAAGCTTGCTGCACTGGGAATCAATACCATTGGTCTTCCGGGAACCATTGATCTGGATATTGCATGTACTGATTATACCATTGGTTTTGACACCGCTGTTAATACAGCCATGGAAGCGATTGATAAGGTCCGTGATACTTCTACATCTCATGAGAGATGCTCAATTATTGAGGTTATGGGTCGTGGAGCCGGACATATCGCATTATGGTGCGGTCTTGCAAACGGTGCTGAGGAGATTCTTCTTCCGGAAAAATATGATTATGATGAGCAGCGTCTGATTGATCAGGTAGTCAACGCAAGAAAGAACGGAAAGCAGCACTATATTATTGTAAATGCTGAGGGTATCGGTCATTCACAGAGCATGGCAAAGCGTATCGAGGAAGCGACAGGTGTTGAGACACGCGCAACGATTCTCGGACATATGCAGCGTGGTGGAAGCCCGACATGTAAGGACCGTGTCTATGCAACCACAATGGGTGCAATGGCAGTTGACCTTCTCTGCGAAGGAAAGAGCAACCGTGTCATTGGACATAAGGGTGGCAAGTTTGTAGATTTCGACATTGATGAAGCTCTGGCTATGAAGAAAGATGTCGATGAGTACATGTACGAAATCTCAAAGACACTGGTATAGTTATTCCTTTTATTGGAGAACATAGTGCGGCAGGGAATTCTCTCTGCCGCATTTTTAGGTTTGAAATCAATGGGATTTTCAAGGAGACGGGCAATGGACAACACCAAGGAAATGCTCACACTGGCAGTAGAAATCGGGGACGCGATGCTGCGGTGCGGAGCAGAAATTTACCGGGTGGAAGATTCTGTGATACGCATATTGGAAGCTTTTGGTCTGGATGATTTTGATGCTTATGTTTTATCCAACGGAATTTTTGCAAGTGCAAATGAGAGCAGGGAGGATGCCTGCAGTGTGGTAAGGTATGTTCCTCTTTCGGCAACCCATCTGGGGAAACTCGCTGCTTTAAATCAGCTGACCCGTGATATCTGTAATCATAAATGTTCGATTTCGGAGGCATCGGAGCGGTTGAAACAGTGCAAAAAAATTCCGGTTTATGCGAATGCGGTACAGTTACTGGCATGTGGAATCGGTTGTGCAGCGTTTACCTTCATGTTTGGAGGGCATTTGCCGGAAGCACTGTATGCATTTTTTGTAGGGCTGATAGAGCAGCTGGCATTGTTTGTGTGCCGGAAGCGTAAAGTTTCCAGATTTTTAACGAATGTATATGTCAGTCTGCTGATCTCTTTGCTTAGTCTGCCAGCGGCCGCGGGTGTAATACCTGTTTTGCATGACAAAGTGGTGATCGGGGCAATTATGCCGTTAGTACCTGGAATTGCACTGACAACATCCATTCGTGATTTTTATAATGGCGATTATTTGTCCGGAACGATCCATCTGATTGATGCACTTCTTACGGCACTTTGCATTGCAGTGGGCATTGCACTGCCGATTCTGTTGTTGCGATATGGAGGAAATTTACCGGTATGAGTTATGTGCTTCAGTTTTTTATTGCAGCGATTGCCACGGTTACATTTGCCATTTTGTTTGCGGCACCGAAAAAGGAACTGGTTTTCTGTGGCGTATCAGGCGGGCTTGCCTGGCTGGTTTATTTTATTTTGTACAGGCAGTCGGGGAATGTGGTTTTGGGCAGTCTGGTGGCAACCTTTGTTTTGACAATTTTAAGTCGTATTCTGGCAGTAGCAAGATGCAATCCTGCCACGATTTATCTGGTATCTGGGATTTTCCCACTGGTTCCGGGAGCCGGTATCTATTATACGGCATATTATCTGATATCCGGAATGCCGGCAAAATGCTCGGCAAAAGGGCTGGAAACTTTTGAGATTGCCCTGGCCATTGTATTTGGGATTATTTTTGGCTTCTCGATTCCGGAAACACTGTTTCATAAAAGGAAACAGTAAGTAATGGGAAAGGATTGTACGGATGATATGATTACAAGCAGTGCAAATCAGCAGATGAAACATCTGTCACAGCTGATGAAAAGGGCGAAAGAACGAAAAAAAGAACAGGTCTTTGTTGTGGAAGGAATAAAGATGTTTCAGGAAGCACCGGCGGATACGGTGGTGTCTGTCTACGTGTCGGAAAGTTTTCTGGAAAAACCGGAACATGAAAAATGTCTGCAGGGATACCGGTATGAGGTCGTGAGTGATGCGGTATTCCGGGAAATTTCGGATACACAGACTCCGCAGGGAATCCTTGCGATTGTCCGCATGCCGAAGTATGATCTGCCCGATCTTTTGCAGGGGGATCACACGCATCTTTTAATTCTTGAGAGCGTGCAGGATCCGGGAAATCTTGGAACGATGGTGCGCACCGGAGAGGGTGCCGGCATCACGGGAATTATAATGAATAAAACGACGGTGGATCTGTTTAACCCGAAAACCATACGCTCGACGATGGGAAGTATCTACCGTGTTCCGTACCTGATCACGGAGCATCTGCCGGATCTGCTTGATGAGCTGCATAAGGAGAATATCCGATTGTATGCGGCACATTTAAAAGGAGATACATATTATGATGCCTTTGATTTTACCGGGGCATGTGGCTTCCTGATTGGAAATGAGGGGAACGGTCTGTCTGATGAAATTGCAGAGTGTGCGGATTGCTATCTGAAGATTCCCATGGAGGGAAAGGTGGAGTCGCTGAATGCAGCCGTTTCCGCAGCACTTTTGATGTATGAATGTAAGAGACAGCGGGGAGAGCACAATGAAAATATGGTTTAAAATCTGGGAAAACACACACTTATTAAAATCGGAAACCATAGAAGATGATACGGAGGATACACGTACACATAAGATTTTTCATGCACTTGAAGAAGTCTGTCTGAAGTGGGATCTGGGAAAACCGATCTGGTTTGATGCGAATATAGCGGAATTTCAAAGGCATGCGCGAACGAGGTTTGGCAAGGACAATTTTGTGGAGGAAACAGAATTTGATTATCTGGAGATACAGGTGATAGACGAAGATTAAAAAAATATTAAATTTGTTGCTTTCTGCGTACAGAACGTGTTTCTTGTGATATGATAATACCATATGGGAAAGCACGTTAATACATGTGTGAGGTCTGCTTTCGCATTTATGAAAGGAATGTCTGCCATTGTGGCAGGAAAGAGGAGGAATGACATGGGAACATCGCAGATGCTGGGAGAAGATATTGATAGTTGGGAAACTATGATGTTTTTATATAATTCAGCACTGAAAGAGGTCGGAACAAAACTTGAGATTTTAAATGACGAGTTTGTTCATATACATAAGTACAATCCGATTGAATATATTAAGTCAAGGATTAAAACACCGGAAAGTATTGTAAAAAAATTAAAGCGTGACGGATATGAGAGTACGATCGAGAATATGAGAAATTATATTAACGATATTGCAGGAATCCGTATTGTCTGCTCGTTTACTTCGGATATTTACCGTCTTGCAGAGATGATCGGAAAACAGAATGACCTGACCGTGATCTGTGTAAAAGACTATATCAAAAATCCGAAAGTCAGCGGTTACAAGAGTTTCCATATGCACGTGACGGTTCCTATCTTTTTATCGGACCGTGTGGTTGATACAAAGGTGGAAATCCAGATCCGCACCATTGCAATGGATTTCTGGGCAAGTCTGGAGCACAAGATTTATTATAAATTTGAGGGGCATGCCCCGGAATATATCAGCCGGGATCTGCGTGCCTGTGCAGAAATTGTTTCAAACCTCGATGCAAAGATGCTGCAGCTGAATGAAGCAATTTTAGAAGAAAAGGAAAAAGAGGAACAGAAGAAAAAGGAAGAATAGTTACGAAGAATAAAACTATTACGGAACAGTCGGAAAGAAGGGAATGCTATGGTACCTTCCATTGCACGTCAGAGTGTGATTTTAAAATGTAATATGCAAAAATCCGTGATGCTTGGAAACTACGAATTTTTCTATGCTGCGGGACTGATGAGAAAATTATACAACATAGAGATCCGGACAGATATGGAACCGGAACAGATTCTGGAAGCGATTCTGCAGATGCAGGATAATCTGGCCCCGCAGAGTGAACAGGAAAAATATTTGATACAGATCATAAAGAATTATGAGCCGTCAGCGGATCATGATGCACAGATGGATGAGCTGTTTGCCTGGGGAGAACAGGAACCTGACATGTGGCAGGTCACGACATCGTTCCATCCGGTTATAAGGTAACTATGAGCGATAGTTACCTTATATTTTTGCAATTTTCGTACATACTACAAGTAATTTTAAAAGAAAGATGAGGATGTATGAAATGAGTAAGATGACTCTGGAACAGGAAGAAGTGCGCAATCAGGAGTATAATGAGTATGTCGAACAGATGACACCGAAACATAATCTGTGGGCAAATATGGGAAAAGCCTTTTTGCTAGGGGGAGGTATCTGCCTGTTGGGACAGATTATTTTACAGATTGCAGCCGGGGTATTCGGACTTAAGGCAGAGGATGCCGCTCTTTGGTGCAGTTTACTTCTTGTTCTTCTTTCGGTGATCCTGACGAGCTGTAATGTATATGGGATTCTTGCCAACTGGGGAGGCGCAGGGGCATTGGTTCCGATTACCGGATTTGCAAATGGCGTGTGTGCTTCTGCGGTGGAATTCCAGAAAGAGGGACAGGTATTTGGTATCGGATGCCAGATTTTTAAGATTGCCGGTCCGGTGATTTTGTATGGAATTTTTTCAAGCTGGGTGCTGGGATTTATTTACTGGCTATTTTAAATTCGCTGGTATCTATGTCGATAAAATCCATGTAAAAGATACCAGTGAGGTATCTATATACTGAAAATTTAATGTTCAGATACCGGAAAGTCTCTATGGATCAAAAATTACGTCTTCAGATACCGCTTTTTTGGGAAAAACGGTATCTGGAGACGTAATTTTTTCTATATAGGTGACATTTGAAAATTTTAAGCATTAAAATTTCGGGAAAACGTCACCTTAGACTGTAATTTTTCATCCATAGATACCGTGTTTTATCATCAAGTGATTTAACAGGATGCTTTTCAATTATATTTTTTCAACCACCGTCATATAGAGAAAACTTATGTTTTTTTCGCGTACTTTTCCTGAATTTGCACATACTACCATGGAAAATAGGTAATCAAAGAGGTGCAGAATGAAAGAAAAACAGCAAATCGTTTATCTGAAGGCCGATCGAAACAGTGTCTGCCATGACCCGAAAATAAAGATACAGGATGTGATGTCCGTACAGTGTGCAGATCCTGCCATCTGTGCCGGAATAAAAAATAAAACACTGTACACCTTTCAGAAAAATGATGGAACGAAAAAAGAAGGAAAAAAGAAAAAACGAATGGAAGTTTTTTCTATGCTGAAGGTCATCGAACTGATACAGACCGATTATCCGGAGGTAGAAGTGGTCAGCATTGGAGAACAGGATTTTGTAGTGCAATTGTTAGACGTACCAATGGCACCTAGATGGATGGAGACCATAAAGGTTATTGTGATGGTTGTAGTAATCTTTTTGGGAGCTGCATTTACGATTATGGCATTTAACAATGACGTATCGGTAGGGGAAGTATTTGACCGGTTTTATCAGCAGGTGATGGGAAAAGAAAAACCGAAAGTATCAGAAATCGAAATTTTTTACTGTCTGGGACTGGCAGTGGGAATTTTGGTATTTTTTAACCATATCGGAAAGAAAAAAATCACTTCAGATCCGACACCGATTCAGGTTGAGATGCGAAAGTATGAACAGGATGTCGATATGGCATTTATAGAGAACGCGGGAAGAAAGGGGCATGAACACGATGTTTCTTAGACACATTTTTATGGCGGGCCTTGCGACAGCCTGCGGCATTGCGGTTTCTGCAGGAACGTTTGCGTTTCTTCTGGTGATCGGGGTCATTCCGCGCATGATCAAACGCTGCAATTTTGGAGAACGGATACTGATGGTCGAAAATACGGTTATACTGGGGGTATTGACCGGTGCCGTATTTTCTGTGATGGAGTGGAAGGCACAGCTGCCGTATCCGTGGCTGGCGCATGTCATTTTGGGCGCTTATGGAACTGCAGCGGGAATTTTTGTGGGATGTACTGCGGTGGCACTGGCAGAAATATTAAATACTTTTCCGATCCTGTTCCGGCGTCTGTATATCAACCGTGGACTCAGTGGTGTTATGATTGCCATGGCACTGGGGAAAATGGCTGGTTCTTTTTATTATTTCTTTTTTGGTTACGGGCTTCCAAAATATTGGTAAATCCATATTTTCTAATTGCAATCTTCTTTGCGTCTGGAGTATAATAAAAGGTACGATTAGTTACAGACTAAAGGAGAGAATTTTAAATGGGCAGATATGCATTGGATATGGAAAAATATGCAGATTTGGCAAGGACTGCATCTGCGGAGGGATGCGTGTTATTGAAAAATGACAACAGTACCCTGCCACTTAAAAAAGGAGATAAAGTTGCTGTATTTGGGCGCATGGCGTTTCATTATTACAAGAGCGGACTTGGCTCGGGCGGACTGGTAAATACACGCTATGTGGTTGGAATCCTTGATGCGCTGCGCGCCTGCAAAGATATTGCGCTGGATGAAGAACTGATTGGGATCTACGAAAAATGGATCAAAGACCATCCATATGACGAAGGTGAGGGATGGGGGCTGGTTCCGTGGTCACAGGAAGAAATGCCCGTGACGGAAGAGATGCTTCAAACCGCATCCGGGGATGATGTGGCACTGGTGATTCTTGGACGTACGGCGGGGGAAGACCAGGACAATACGGACAAGCTGGGTAGTTATAAGCTGACAAGGACAGAAGAAGACCTGATCCGTAAAGTGAGCAGTCAATTTTCACGCACGGTCGTTATTTTAAATGTGGGAAATATCATTGATATGAAATGGGTCAGAGAATTTGATCCGGCAGCGATACTCTATGCATGGCAGGGAGGTCAGGAAGGTGGAAACGGTGTCTGTGATGTACTTACGGGGCGTGTGAATCCGTGCGGAAAACTGACCGATACGATTGCAGAGGATATCAGTGACTATCCATCCACGTCAAATTTCGGGGATTTACAGAAAAACTATTATAAAGAAGATATCTATGTGGGATATCGGTATTTTGAGACATTTGCCAAAGATAAAGTTTTGTATCCGTTTGGATTTGGATTGTCGTATACTTCTTTTTCCGTGCAAGCGTCTGCAGAAGAAAAGGACGAGCATACGGTCTGTGTAAAGGCAACAGTGAAAAATACCGGAACAAAACCGGGGAAAGAAGTGCTTGAAGTATATGCCAAAGCCCCACAGGGGGTACTGGATACACCGGTGCGTGTTCTTTGTGGATTTGCAAAGACAAAGGAACTGGCAGCAGGGGAAGAAGAGCATATTACTCTGGAGATTCCGAAAAATACATTTGCCTCCTATGATGACAGTGGTGTAACCGGACACAGGGACTGTTTTGTGCTGCTGGAGGGTACTTATACCATTTATGTGGGAACCGATGTGCGGACGGCACAAAAGGCAGGCAGTTATCCGCAGACGTTTACGGTGATTGAACAGCTTGAGGAAGTTTGTGCACCGCAGAAACCGTTTGCCCGTATGACAAGAAAGCCGGGTGATGTGATCGGATATTCCGATACACCGGAACGGATCTATGGTCCGTATGACCGCGTGGAAAAACCGGCAGAGATTTCACAGACTGGCGATAAAGGCTATCGTCTGGAAGATGTATATGACAAAAAGATTTCCATGGAGACATTTGTGGCACAATTGTCGGACGAGGATCTGATTATGCTGTTCCGCGGAGAAGGCATGTGCAGTCCGAAGGTGACTCCGGGTACTGCAGCGGCATTTGCAGGACTGACTCCGTCTTTGAGGAAGTTTAGAATTCCGGCAGAATGTGCATCGGACGGACCATCCGGAATACGTATGGACTGCGGAACAAAGGCGTTTTCCCTTCCGAACGGAACGCTGCTCGGATGTACATTTAACTGTGAACTGGTGCGTCAATTATATGAAATGACAGGGCTTGAACTACGGTTAAACCGTGTAGATACATTGCTCGGACCGGGATTGAATATTCACAGAAATCCGTTGAACGGACGAAACTTTGAGTATATTTCCGAAGATCCGTTTTTAACCGGAAAAATGGGAGCCGCACAGCTGCAGGGACTTAATATTGCAGGTTCCACAGGAACCATCAAACATTTTGCGGCAAACAATCAGGAAACGAAACGACATGAGGCAGATTCGATTATTTCCGTGCGGGCACTGCGGGAAATTTATCTGAAGGGATTTGAAATTGCGGTAAAAGAAGGACCGGCTCGCTCTGTTATGACTACATATGGCCCGGTCAACGGGGTGTGGACTGCAGGAAGTTATGATCTCAATACCATTGTATTGCGCAAAGACTGGGGATTTTCCGGCATCGTTATGACCGACTGGTGGGCAAAGGCAAACCATGAGGGACAGCTATCGGATCCGCGTATACATGCGGTCATGGCAGCGGCACAGAATGATGTATATATGGTGACTGCAGATGCGCAGGATATGCAGCAGGATGATATGCTCGAAGAATTCCAGAAGGGAAATCTTACGAGAGGACAGCTGCAGAGAAATGCCATCAATATATTGCAGTTTGTACTAAAATCCCCGGCGATGCTCTATGAAATGAACCAGATTTCGCCGGAGGAACTGGCTGATCGCAAGCGCGCGACGGCGGATGATATAGATGTGTCAAAAATGATGAAATTTGCGGCCGATGAACAGGGAAAGATACGGATTTCCGGTGGCGGCTGGGATACACATCAGGGAAAAGAAATACTTGCGGATCTGGATATGAAAGCCGGAAGTTATGAACTGCAGATGAAAGTGAAATCAAATCTGGATGATCTGGCACAGCTTCCGGTAACGGTATATCTGGACAATATTATCAAAGGAACAATGTCCTTCCGGGGATCGAAAGGGCAGTGGGTGACACAGCAGATCCGGTTTGATACATTCGAGGGACATCATTATATGAGGTTATATTTTGGAGCAACCGGACTTACGGTAGATCATATAGCGTTTCAGCTGTCCGGCGGCGCAGACAAGGAGCAGTAAGATATGAATGTTTTAAAGGTAAAAAAGGGAGAAACGCTTGCCAGAAAACAGGACAAGGTGATGGAATGGTATCTGATTCAGGAGGGATCGGTGATCCGGCAGTTTGCATTTGCAGAGATCATTATGCACCGGAATGCAATTGTGGGTATTCTCGAGAACGAATGGTTTGCCTGCGATTATGTGGCAAATGAAGATACGACATTGATTGTGATTCCATGTAAAAATGCACAGGATCTGCGGAAGATTTTGTCCGAACATGAGAATTTCCGCCCGATTTTTTTGCGTACGGCAGTGGAACAGAGGCATCAGGCACTGTGTCTGTATGCCAGTCTGCAGAAAAAATGCATGCTTTTACATAATGCTGCGGAAACGTTGTACAGCGAATACAAAAATCTGTGCAGCGAGAAGCTTCTTGATGAACAGGATTTTCCACGTATGGAACAGTTTGCAGCTTTAAAAATGCAGCACCGTGCGGAAAACTGGGAGATTGCAAACAGTAACAGTCTGGTCCGGAGTTATCTGAAAGAATATATGCAGCTGATGATCAAAGATGACAGTCTGTGTGTGGGAGCAATCATGGAGGCGGCGGCACAGATGCGCCGTGTGACACAGGGAATCGGCGAGATGGTAAATTATCTGCAGTACAACAGGGATATTTTATTTTCAGATTCCAGAGATGATATTTTTCATCTGTTTTTTGCAATGGCAGTCCAGCAGTCGCAGAAAAAGCAGGACATTTCCGAGATCAAAAAGCGTCTGTTAAATATGGTGGATGTCATGACAAAGCTTGATGTATACGACAAAAAGCAGATGGCGGAGGCACATGAGCTCTGCGAGAATTACGACTTTACCAAGGAGTCCGAAGGCCGTATCAATATTATGCGTGAGGATTGTATTGCACATATTATGGAGTATGCAGGATATGGCAGCGATATGATCAGGGATTTCCACAGCATTGTGCAGCAGTACCGGGAGCTGCCGGATATGATGTCTACAGACAATGAGGCGAGACAGCTGCGCAGGGAAATCACAAAGGTCTTTTACGATATTTATACCAAGGCGTTTATGAGATCAGTTGAGGAACTGGTCAAGCCGTCACCGATCATGATGATGTTTTTCAATTTTGGGTTTATGGATGCGGAGGTGCTGGGGGAAACTAACACAAATGCACTGTATAATCTGACGGATTCGCTTGGATTGTTTCACTCTGCAAATGTCTATACGGTTTATGACTGGCTGGTACAGATTTATCAGGGAAAGAAAGAACCGTCTCGCAATGAATTTGACCAGGATTTCAATGCATTTCTGCTGGAAGAAAAGAGAACTGGGAATATTACGGAAGCGCAGATGCAACAGTATAAAAATGACAGCAGGCAGAAAGTACAGTTTGAGATCCGCAATATGTTTACCTCCGGAAACCGTGTGACCTATGGCCGTGTGACTACATTCTGTCCGGTTCTGATGGAAGAGGATTTCATCAACACCGTGGAAAAGATGGCAGTTACCGCAGAAAAAATTGCCGATGCCATCAATAAGGTGCGCTGTGTGGATTATTCTGCACTCTATCATGATGTCATGTTTTCCGATCCGGATCGCGGAATCAATCAGGAATGGATCAAAAAGGAGATTCTGCCGGATGTGATTCTGATGCCAAATGCCGGAACCCGTACCCTGATGTGGCAGGAGACATCCGGTGCCAAGATTGATACACCGGCGCGTTTCCTGTTTCCGATTTTTTCCGCAGTGGATCTCGATGATCAGATGGTGGAATGTATCGGCCGATACCGCTGGGAGATCTGCAGACGTGTGCAGGGTGTATACTGGAACGATATCCGGGAGAAATCGCTTACGGCGGAGTACTGTGATTTTATTCAGTATTATCGCAAAAATTCAGATCTTTCTGCAGATGCAAAGGAAAAGATCAAGACTGCATTGTCCCGTGCACGGAACAGTTACCGTGAGGTATTTGTCAAGGATTATCAGGCATGGATGAAGTATGAATCACAGGGAAGTTTCCGACTGAATAAGGTGGCAAGGGATATTCTGGTAAGGTATTGTCCGTTTGCAAAGGATATCCGCCAGGGACTGGCCACCAATCCACAGTACCAGAATGCATTTCACAGACTTGATGCGGAAAACAGAAAGAAACTGCAGCGGTTCCGTTCTGTTTACGATAAATATGAGGCTGCCGGCGGAGAGATCACACCGGAACTGAAAGAAAATCTGCGGTTTTATCAGATGTAGGAACGGATATGGAATATATAGCTTATGTAGAGACCCCGTATAAAGAAAAATTTGGAATTCCCAGACAGAGTGGGCTGGCGGAGAGTACCTGTGGGGAAATTATTTTCACACCGAAATTCCGGAATCCGGATGCAGTGCGTGGAATCGAAGAGTTTTCCCACCTGTGGCTTCTCTGGGAGTTTTCCAGGGCAAAGCAGGATACCTTTCATGCAACGGTAGCACCTCCCCGTCTGGGGGGAAAAGAAAAACGGGGCGTGTTTGCCACACGTTCCCCCTTTCGCCCGAATTCGATCGGACTTTCATGCGTGAAACTTGAAAAGGTACGCATCGATCAGAAGCTTGGACCGGTTCTTACGGTTTCCGGGCTGGATCTGCTCGATCACACGCCGCTTTTCGATATCAAACCGTATCTGCCGTACGTGGATGCCCATCCGGAGGCAAAAAACGGTTTTGCGGAAGAATTCCGGGAGTTTCAGATACCGGTAGTATTTCCGGAGGAATTGCAGGCACAGATTCCGGAACATCTGCGAGGGCCGCTTCTTGAGGTTCTTGCACAGGACCCCAGGGCGGCATACAACAAAAAGCCGGATTATATCTACGGGATGGCATTTGATGATTATGACATCCGGTTTATGGTGGCAGAGGGAATTCTGACGGTAAAAGAGGTCACAAGGCGCACGCAGGAATGGAAAAAAGTCAAGTGAGAGTTGCGCTTGCACGGGGAAAGCCTTATAATAGAAACGTCAAAAGTCAAAAACGCGAAGAAATTCGTGTAGTAGTGAGGTAAGAGGATGAAAGAGTTAAAAGAGTACATTCGCAGTATCCCGGATTTCCCAGAGAAGGGAATTATTTTCCGTGATGTCACAAGTGTACTGCAGGATGCAGATGCACTGAAGCTTTCCATTGATGAACTGGCGAAACGCTTGGAGGGCGTTGATTTTGATGTGATCGCCGGAGCAGAATCCAGAGGCTTTATCTTTGGAGCACCACTTGCTTATGTCATGCATAAGCCGTTTGTACCGATTCGTAAAAAGGGAAAACTGCCGTGTGAGACAGTTGAAAAAACATATGATCTAGAGTATGGTACGGCAACGATTGAAATGCATAAAGATGCCATTCAAAAAGGAGAAAAGGTTGTACTTTTGGATGATCTGATTGCAACCGGCGGAACCATGAAAGCTGCTGCGGAACTGGTAGAGGAACTTGGCGGTGAAGTGGTAAAGATGCTGTTTCTCATAGAGTTAAGCGATCTCAACGGACGGGAAGTCTTAAAGGACTATGACGTGGACTCTGTTGTACAGTTCGAGGGAAAATAAAACCTGGTTTGAGACAGGCGTAAAAGAATGGATGAAAGCCCTTCACGCTATGGGGCACACGATGGTGTGTCCTGTGGTTGTGGGGGGCTTTCTAATATTTGATTGTAAATAAAAAGGTAATTTGTTATTATAATTCTATGATGTATTTGTTTATGAAATTGAATGATGAAACTGAAATAGTGCATTCTGATATGAAAGAAGATGGAACTGTAAAAGTTTATATTGAAACTCCGGATGAAAAAGATGGATTTCATAATATGACTTATTATTTGCCGACTTATGAAGTAAAAGATGTCAATGGATATTCTGACAAACAGGTTGAAAAATTTGTTGAGATTATAAAATCTAAGGCACATTTAATTATAGAATTGGCAAAAGAATATGGTACACCAAAAGGGTCAGAATAGAGGAAATACCGATATTTATATTGAATACAAGGTAAAACCAGTGTCAGCAAAGCCGGACAGAAAGTGACAGATACCCGACAGAAGTATCCGTTTACATCTCAGCTTTTATCTCATCTTCCGTAGCTTTCATGGCATCAAGAGTCATGGTAAGCAGTTTATCGAGTTCCCAGCCCAGCTGATCGGCACCGCGCTCGATGACTTCCCGGGAACAGCCGGCAGCAAATCCTTTGCTCTTGTATTTTTTCTTAAGGGATTTAAGCTCCATATCCTTTGTGCTTTTGGATGGGCGCATAAGTGCAGCAGCCCAGATAAGACCGGTAAGCTCATCGGCGGCAAACAACACTTTTTCCATTTCGTGTTCTGGTGCAACATCTACTGTGATGCCATAGCCGTGGGACACAACCCCATGTATTATATCCTCGCTGACTCCGCCGGCGCGAAGAAGTTCCGGTGCTTTGATGCAGTGCTGATTTGGATATAGTTCGAAATCAATGTCGTGGAGTAAGCCTACAATCCCCCAATATTCCGCATCGTCACCATAGCCAAGCTCATTTGCATACCATTTCATAACAGCTTCTACGGTAAGTGCATGCTGTATATGAAAAGGATCGTTATTATATTTTTTAAGCAGGTCAAAGGCCTGATCTCTAGAAATGTGCTCCATTTTATAATCCTCTTTTCCTAGCAATATAGTATGACTTAAATATTGTAATATTTTTGGAGCAAAAAGTCAAATTAAGATATGGATACATAACAAATTGTGGTGCAGAGAGCAGATGATAATTATATAAGAATAAAACCGCACGACCTGTACATACTATCAGAAAAACAAAGTAAGGAGAGACAGTATGGATCAGCAGGTTGGATCAGGGAGTCTTTGCTTTGCAAAGGCTCCTTTTATTATTGGAACAGCATCTGTGGTTGGAACCAAAGAGGGGGAAGGCCCCCTGGCAGATGCATTTGACTGTATCGGACCGGATGATAAATTTGGTCAGCAGACATGGGAGGCCGCAGAGAGCAGTCTGCAGAAAGAAGCATTGACGCTTGCCCTCGGGAAAGCAGATCAAAAGCCGGAAGATATGAGGTACCTGTTTGCCGGAGATCTGCTTGGACAGCTGATTGCCTCATCATTTGGATTAAAAACGTTTGAAATTCCACTGTTTGGACTGTACGGGGCATGTTCCACATGTGGAGAAGCGCTGGCACTTTCTGCAATGACGGTAGCGGCCGGATATGCGGATCGCGTGGCGGCAGTCACTTCAAGCCATTTTGCCAGCGCGGAAAAACAGTTCCGTTTTCCGCTGGAATACGCAAACCAGCGTCCGGTAAGTGCCACATGGACAGTGACCGGAGGCGGTGCATTTATTCTGTCAAAAGAGGCGAAGCAGCCGCTGGCAAAGGTGGCGGGGGTCACAACCGGAAAGATTGTAGATTACGGAATCAAAGATTCCATGAATATGGGAGCCGTGATGGCACCGGCAGCCGCCGAGCTGATTGCACAGAATCTTACGGATTTTAAACGAAAACCGGAAGATTATGACCGGATTATCACGGGAGACCTGGGAGAAGTCGGTCAGCAGATTCTGTTTGATCTGCTGCTGAAAAAAGGCATGGATATCCGCAAGCAGCATGAGGACTGTGGCATGTTAATTTTTGATTCACAGACACAGGGAACCGGTTCCGGAGGATCGGGATGCGGATGTGCAGCCTCGGTGCTGAGTGCGCATTTCCTGCCAAAGCTGGCAAGCGGGGAACTGGAAAGAATACTCTTTGTGCCGACAGGCGCGCTGCTTTCTACGGTCAGTTTCAATGAAGGACAGACAATACCGGGGATTGCACACGGTGTTGTGCTGGAAAGCTGTGTTTCATCCGCAAAAAAGGAGGGATAAGGATATGCAGTATGTAATTGCATTTGTAACAGGGGGAATGATTTGTGCACTGTCACAGATCCTGATGGAAAAAACAAAAATGCTTCCGGGACGTATCATGGTTCTTTTGGTCTGCCTTGGGGCCATCCTTGGATTTGTGGGGATCTATGAGCCGTTTTCCCAATGGGCGCAGGCGGGCGCGAATGTGCCGCTTCTGGGATTTGGAAACAATCTCTGGAAGGGTGTCAAAGAGATGGTGGACAAGAAAGGATTTATCGGTATTTTTCTGGGCGGCTTTAAAAACTGTGCGGCAGGGCTTTCCGCAGCACTCGTTTTTTCTTATATTGCCTCCCTGCTCTGCCAGCCAAAGATGAAAAAGCACTAGAAAATCTGGAAAATTCTGTTGTATAATAAATGGGAATTTTGCACACACTAGCTCTGTAGATCAAATAAAAGGAGATATGTGTGATGAAAAAATTAAAAGTTCTGATGATGAGCGGAATGCTTGCAGCAGGGATCTGTCTGTTTGCGGCCTGTGGTACAGCAAATGATGACGGAACGAACAATGGTGTAAACGATACTTCCAATACACAGGTTACTACACAGGAAAACATTCCGGGAACGGACAATACGACTGGAAATGGTACAACAGACAATAATACGGATGCCGGAAATTCCAAAAACGATGGCAATGTCGGAAAAGATATCGGGGATATGGGAAAAGATGTCGTGGATGGTGTGAAAGATGCCGGTGATGCTGTGGCAGATGGCGTGGATGATGCAATTGACGCGGTAGATCCGGATGCAGACACAAACAATGGCGGTAAGACCAATACCGGACGTTAGACAGGATTACCTATGAAAAAAGAAACTTACGTTAAAATGACCCAGCCGTTTCGGGATGACCCGAAACGTGCGCGGGCGTTACATAGAGCAAATAAAATATTGACGGTTGTGATTTTTGTGGCATATCCATGCCTGCTTCTGTGGCTGCTGTGGCAGAAGGATATGCGGCTATATAAAGCCATCTGTGTGCCGCTGGACGGATTTATTATTGTGACGGTTGTGCGGGCCTGGATCAACCGGAAACGGCCGTATGAAATATTTGAACTGCCATCTGTGATTCCAAAAGATACGAAAGGACATTCCTGGCCGAGCCGGCATGTGTTTTCCGCGGCAGTGATTGCGTTTACGTTCTGGTTTGTGTGCCCGGCTGCGGGGATTGTATTTTTGCTTATGACAGTTGCCATTGCATGGATCCGGGTAGTTTCCGGAGTGCACTTTATCAGTGATGTAGTGGCGGGATTTCTTTTTGCTGCGTTTTTTTCTTTGTTTTTTTAGGATAAAAAGCGGGAATCCTCGGTAATTCAATTGCCGCAGATGAAAGCGCGTAACCACAGGTTACATTGGAGACTTTAACGTCTCCTCTTTTTTGAACTTTAAACAGAACACTTGTTCTTTTCTTGGAGATGTGGTATACTATGTGTATGAAGGAAAATTTAATTCATTCACGCACTTGCGTGTACAACATTAATTACCATGTGGTTTGGTCGGTAAAGTACAGGCGAAAGATTCTGAATGCGGAAGTTGAAAAGTATTTGAAAGAACATACGGCGTTATATTGAACATCAGAGTAAATCTTATTAAGGAGGAAAAGAACATGCTGCTGTCACATAAGACAGATATTCAACTGAATACAACAGAGTCTAATATCGTAGGCCATATGTGCTATGCGGCATCTAAACTCTGGAACGTGTGCAACTATGAACGCCGCAATTTCAAGGAGCTTGGAATGGCCCATTACCCTGACTGGTATGATCAGAAAGCACGGTTAAAAGGAAATATGTGGTTCAAATCCCTGCCCTCGCAGACGGCGCAGGAAGTGTGCAAGCTGGTGGATAAATCATGGAAGTCATTTTACGCACTGATAAAAAGTAAAGGCATCCAGAATCCAAAGCCGCCAAGATTTAAACAAAGCGGTATGACAATTACCTATATGCAGAATGCAATTGTACATGTATCTGGAAGCAAAAGGGTACGACTATCACTTCCGAAGCAGCTAAAGGAGTATCTGAAGCATACATATGACATCGGTGACAACTATCTGTATCTGGAAAATAAGATTTTCCAAAACACGGATGTCATCAAACAGATTAAGATATATCCACCGGATCGGAAAAACGTGTGTCAGGTTATCGTGATTTATGACGTAAAAGATGTGGAAAAAATGCAGGATAACGGACACTATTTATCAATTGATCTGGGTCTCCACAATCTGATAACCTGTTATGATTCTGCGGGCACAAGTTTTATCCTTGGAAGAAAATATCTGGAAATCTCCCAGAAATATGATAAAGAAATCGCAAGACTTGGGCATCAATGGAACAGCTGTCAGTCAGCAGGAGGGATTAAGTATCCGAAGCCATCCAAACATATGCTTAAGGTATATAAGAAAAAGCGAAACTGTATTCACGACTATCTTCATAAAGTGACCAGAGCAGTAGTGAATTATTGTAAAGCAAATGATATCCACACGGTTATTATTGGCGATATCACAAATATTCGAAGGAATAAGAATCTGGGAAAAGTGACAAATCAAAAACTTCATGCACTGCCTTATGCGAAAATATATGGAATGCTGGAGTATAAACTTGCAATGCATGGAATTACACTTGCGAAACAGACAGAAGAATATTCAAGCCAGTGTTCCCCACATGCACCACAAGTAACAAAAGAATATGCAAAGAAATGTAACAGAACCAGCAGGGGATTGTATAAGGACCAGTTGTCAGTATATAATGCGGATGCAGTAGGGGCATATAACATTATGAGAAAATATTTTGCCGGATGCGGCAAAGAGAAAAAGATATCCGTTACCGGATTATCTTCTCCCCTGATCATAAAAGTAGCTGTGTAACCCCAAAAAGGTAGCAGTAAAGGTGTCATGGACGCACCCAGAATCTGTATGGCGAAGCCATATATATCTGATGCTCGGTGATTCAATTACCGATGTAGTTCACTGTGGTTTTCACCGGCTATGCCGGAAAAATTACTGGCTTTCTTTCCGGAACTGGCGCGGTGTCATGCTGTATTTTTGTTTGAACACCCGGTTAAAATAGGAAAGATTTTCAAAACCGGATTCCGCCGCAATATCCAGAATGGAGGAGTCGGAAGTTGTCAGCAGACGCGAGGCGATTGTCAGGCGGTAGTCCCGCAGATAGTCCACGAAAGACGTTCCCATAGTTTCTTTGAAATACCGCATAAAATGAGATTCGGAAAAATCAACGGTTGCCGCGATGTCGGCAATCGTTATTTTTTGCATGTAATTATTTTCAATGTATTTTAAAACAATTTTCATTTTATCAAGCGTTTTGCGGTTACTGCCTGTCGTTAAGTTTCGGCAGCGGTTGTCTAAAATAAAGAAAAACTGGTACAACTGACTTTTGATGTACAGTTCATAGCCCTGTGGTTTGGTCTTGCTGATTTCGTCACAGGCATCAATTGGCATGATGACATCTGTGTAATAAGGATAGACAGGGGTGAAGATGGTTGGAACCGTGACTTTTCCGCTCATAAGAGGAAGAAGAAAATCGGTGGCAGTCACATCGTTCTGCCGTGGAATCAGCATACTCGGATTAAAGATGATATTTTCATATTCCATGAAGGCATCTTCCAGCTGGTCAATGGAGTGGAGCTGTCCCGGAAGAATAAGAACCAGAGTCGGACCTTTTACTTTGTATTCCCGGAAATCTACCGTAATGCGTCCCATCCCCTTTTTGATGTAGATCAGTTCCAGTTCATCGTGCCAGTGCAGCGGTACACGCGGAAAATCCAGTGGGATCGAGCATAGATATGTATTATAAGGGAAGATGATATCCCCATGTGTGATGGTTTCGTGATAATTTTCATATTCAAGTATATTCATATCTTTATTTTAGCAGAATTGTCCTATGACTGTAAAGGACAAAAACGACAGAAAACGCATGAAACAGGCGAAAACACAGGATATGCAGGCACTGTGGAAATGTACTAAGACAGGTGGCACGAAATTGGTGGAATTTAACAGCTGGGCGTTATTTGAATATGAAAAATGATAGAATAGTATCAGTTTTTGCTTGAATACGACAAGAAATCAGCAGGAAAAAATCATATACTGAGTACATCAAAACAACACGAAATCTTGTGGGAGGGAAAATACATGACTTTAGCAAAAGCAGTATCCATGAAGTATAACAAGACCATTGAGAAGTGTTCCAATGAAGAAATTTATTATGCACTTCTTGACATGACAAAGCAGATGGCAGAGGACAAGGTCAGCAATGAGGGAAAAAAGAAGCTGTACTACATCTCTGCAGAGTTTTTGATCGGAAAGCTTTTGTCCAACAACCTGATCAACCTTGGCATTTATGACAGTGTAAAATCCGAACTTGAAGCATCTGGAAAAAATATCGGTGAGATTGAGGAGATCGAACTTGAGCCTTCACTCGGAAATGGCGGACTTGGACGTCTGGCAGCATGTTTCGTAGATTCCATCGCAACACTCGGATTAAACGGTGACGGTGTCGGATTAAATTATCACTACGGATTGTTCAAACAGGTATTTGATCACAATCTGCAGAAAGAGACTCCAAACCCATGGATCACACCGGACAGCTGGCTGACAAAGACCGATATCACCTATCCGGTACAGTTCGGCGGATTTACCGTACAGTCCAGATTATATAACATTGATGTTGTTGGATACAACAACCGTACGACAAAGCTTCGTCTGTTCGATATTGAAACGGTGGATGAGAGCATTGTCGGAGATACCATTGATTTTAACAAAGATGACATTGCAAAGAATCTGACCTTATTCCTGTATCCGGACGATTCCGATGATAAGGGACGTCTTCTGCGTGTATATCAGCAGTATTTCATGGTAAGCAATGCCGCAAGACTGATTCTTGATGAGGCAGTTGAGAAGGGATCAAACCTGCATGATCTGGCAGATTATGCGACCGTTCAGATCAACGATACCCATCCGTCCATGGTTATCCCGGAGCTGATCCGTCTGTTACAGGAGCGTGGAATTCTTATGGATGAGGCTGTATCTATTGTATCTAAGGTTTGTGCATACACCAACCACACAATTCTTGCAGAAGCACTTGAAAAATGGCCGATCGGATTCCTTGAGAAAGCAGTTCCTCAGCTGATGCCGATCATCCGCGAATTGGACAACCGTGTACGTGCAAAGGTTTCCGATGAAAGCACCTATATTATCAAAGACGGTCTGGTACACATGGCACATATGGATATCCACTACGGATACAGTGTTAACGGTGTTGCATATCTGCACACAGAGATCTTAAAGAACAGTGAGTTAAATAACTTCTACAAGCTCTATCCGGAGAAGTTTAACAATAAGACAAACGGAATCACATTCCGCCGCTGGCTCATGTCCTGCAACCCGGAACTTTCCGCAATGATTACTGACCTGATCGGCGATGGCTGGAAGAAGGATGCCAATGAGCTGGAGAAACTTGGCAATTTCGTAAACGATGATGCCGTTCTCGACCGTCTCCTTGCAGTAAAGGCCGGAAAGAAGGCAGATCTGAAGAATTACCTGAAGATGAAACAGGGATTTGATATTGATGAAAATTCCATCTATGATATTCAGGTAAAGAGATTACATGAGTACAAGAGACAGCAGATGAATGCACTCTATGTCATTCATAAATATTTCGAGATCAAGGAAGGAAAGAAGCCAGCAACTCCGATCACGGTATTCTTCGGAGCAAAGGCAGCACCTGCATATATTATCGCAAAGGATATCATTCACCTGATTCTCTGCTTACAGCAGATCATCAACAATGATCCGGAAGTCAGCCCATACTTAAAGGTATTTATGGTAGAAAACTACAATGTAACCATGGCTGAAAAGATGATTCCGGCATGTGATATTTCCGAGCAGATTTCTCTGGCTTCCAAGGAAGCATCCGGAACCGGTAACATGAAGTTCATGTTAAACGGAGCACTGACACTTGGAACTATGGACGGAGCAAATGTTGAGATCGCAGAGCTGGTTGGAAATGAGAATATCTTTACCTTCGGTGAGGATTCCCAGACAGTTATCGACCGCTATGCAAGAGGCGATTACAACTCCAGAAGCTACTATGAGAAAGATTCTGAGTTAAAGAGAGCCGTTGACTTTATTGTAAGTGACACTGTAAAGTCTGTAGGATGCAGTGAGAACTTAGAGCGTCTGTACAATGAGTTGTTAAACAAAGACTGGTTTATGACATTCCCGGATTTCGAGGAATACATTGCAACCAGAGAGAAAGCTTATGCAGCTTATACCGATCGCAAGGCATGGGCAAAGAAAGCACTGATCAACATCAGCAAGGCAGGTTTCTTCTCCTCTGACAGAACCATCGATCAGTACAACAAAGAAATCTGGAAATTATCTTAATTGAATATAGGAATACAAATAAATTGTTCTTCTCCTCCTTAGATGGGAACCGGACGGATGGTCCGGTTCCTTTTTTAGCATTTTTGGGATTGTTAAAATTTGCAAAAACAATACAAATGTATTGAAATAGAAATGATTTAGCATTATAATAAAGAAAATGAATGGAAGTGGAGGTGCTGAATATGGCTAGTACAATTCAAGTCAGGGTAGAAGATGAGTTAAAGAATAAATCAGATGCATTATTTAAAGATCTGGGTACAGACACAACAACAGCAATCAGAATGTTTTTAACACAGGCTGTTGCTACAAATGGATTTCCTTTTGAAATCAAAAGACAGGCAGAAACAAATCCATATGCACCGATGACTGAGAAAGAGATGCTTGCAAAATTGAAAAAGTCCAGAGAGCAGGGGAAGTTCAGAGATGCAGATGATGTGATTTCTGATATGAGGTCAAAGTATGGATTATAAGATTGTTTTATCAAGGGGTGCGGAGGAGGATCTTGACGGATTCGTTGCATATCTTTTGTTTGAAAAGAAAAGTGAACAGGCTGCAAGAAATTTATTAAACGATTTTGAGGCAACAAAGACAAGTTTGTCAAATGTTGCCGGAAGTCTGAAACTCTGTGATAATCCCAAACTAAGAGAGTTAGGATACTACAGAATCAATTTCCTATCGCATCGATATTTTATGTTGTATCGTATTGAAAACGATACAGTTTATGTGGATAATATTTTTCATGAATTGCAAGATTATGAGAATAAATTAAATTAAATATTTAAAAATTCCTATCTATGGGGTATCTTTTAATTTTGAATATTATTTAGGAGATTACTCAAATGGGTAGGAATTTTTTATGGAAAAGAATCCAATTGCTGAATGTAATAAGATTCAAAAGAAATATTATCCAGAGTTGTTTGCCAAATTTTCTGGGGGTGAATGATCCTCGAAATCAGAGTTATATAGATTATCCAGTCAGGGTCATGCCGGGAACCATGTACTACAAATGCATAGGTGGAATTTCAAAAAGACTGCTTCTGTATCGATGACCGCTATGGAAGAGTTTTGTATATGCAGGACTATGCCAGTTATGTAAAAGATGACATGATTTCCGAGCTCTGTGATCTGAGCCGGGATCTGATGTTATCCATTGATATCCTGCCCGTACCAACGGATGAGGCAGTGCGGTTTTTATCATACTGATTTTAATTGTAGTATTATCGGCGGAGCTGCTTTTATGGGGAATTTCCAGAGCGCAGAGCCTCTAAGTGCAGAAGTACTGGCACATACCCCGACGATCCAGAGGTATGCCAGCGAATATGGAATCCCGGAGTATGTTGCGGTGATACGGGCAATCATGATGCAGGAAAGCGGAGGAAGGGGAACAGATCCCATGCAGTCCAGTGAGTGCCCTTATAATACCGAGTATCCCAATAGTCCGGGAGCAATTCAGGATGCAGACTATTCCATCAAGATGGGAATTCAGTATTATGCAGACTGTATCCGGGAGCATCCCAACAGCAGGAAGTATTATCTTTTTTGACTGGGATCATGATGGTGTTAGTGACCATGTGGGAATCGTGGAAAGCTGTGATGGAACGACAGTCTATACGGTAGAAGGAAACTCCGGAGATGCGGTTAAGGAGAATAGTTATACGGTTCATTCAGCATCTATTATGGGATATGGAATTGTTTCAGGGATGTGAGAGTCTATATCGTAGAGGCAAAAGCATATGAGAGAATTAGTTCTTTAGTTCCGGCACATCAGCTACTACTTCATATTTCAGTGTAATACGCTGGTTCATTATTTGCTTACGTGCATATTCTGCCACAGGCAGATTTGCTGTTTGGGCATTTTCTGTGACAATATCATATTCCATATCGTTGAGACGGAGCATGATGTGATGGTTTCGTTTTAGTTCCTTCTGTTTTTGTATTAGTGAAAGGATAGAGTTGAGATAATACTGCTTTAGAAGTAAAATAGATGGTATCCTATAGACAGGATAAAATTTAAAATTATAGGGTTTGTTTTTGAAAATGGTGCAAATAAGCACTTTATAACAGGAGATAGATATTTATGAAATATATTTTATTAGTTGAGGATGACCTGAGTTTAATAAGCGGATTGTCTTTTGCAGTGAAAAAAGCGGGATATGGACTGGATATTGCACACACCAAAAGTGAAGCGGATGAGATATGGGAGGATGGAAAATACGATTTAGTGATTTTGGACGTATCTCTGCCGGATGGTTCTGGATTTGATATATGTAAAAGAATCCGGGAAATATCGAAAGTACCGATTATGTTCTTGACTGCAAGGGATGAAGAAACAGATGTTATCATGGGACTGGACATCGGCGGTGATGATTATATTACGAAGCCGTTCAAACTGGCTGTGTTCATATCGAGAATCAATGCCCTGATCCGTAGAAGTGATAACTTTAATCAGGCAGATGTGGAGTTGAGTTCCGGTGGTATTACTATCCAGCTCTTAAAGCGAGAGGTATATAAGAATAATGAGAAAATCGACTTGACAGCGAATGAATATAAACTTCTGTGCCTGTTGATGGAAAACTCAGGACAGGTGCTTTCTCCGGAACAGATTTTGGGGAAACTCTGGGACTGCAACGAAGATTATGTGGACAGCAATACACTGACGGTCTACATCCGCAGGTTGCGTACCAAAATTGAGGATAATCCGGGAAAACCAGAACGGATTGTGACGGTACGCCGCATGGGTTATAAATGGAATTCGGTGGAGTGAGGTGAAGTGTAAGTGAAGATACTGGTAAACAAGAAAATCAAGAGTTTGTTCTGTAAAATAACGGCTTGTATCATGCTGTTTACCTTGATGGCTACGCTGCTTACTATTTTTGAGATAAGACCTACGGTGTTAGTTATCTTCTTGTGCATGATTGGAATGGGAATTGCTATTGTCGTTTTCTGCTATGGTTATTTTAAGGAACAGAACGAGATTATGGAAACAGCGGTGGCACAGATTACAGAATATATTTCCGGAAACCATAAGGCCCGCATTGACTGTGATGAGGAAGGAGAGGTGTATCGTTTTTTCCATGAGGTAAATTCTTTGGCGGCCATCTTAAATGCACATATAGAGCAGGAACGTAGATCAAAACAATTTTTAAAAAATACGATATCTGATATTTCCCATCAGTTAAAGACGCCACTGGCTGCATTAAATATCTACAATGGACTTTTGCAGGATGAGACCGCTGATATGCCAGAAATTCAAGAGTTCGCATTGTTATCAGAGAAAGAACTTGATCGAATAGATACACTGGTGCAGAATCTTTTGAAGATTACAAAGCTGGACGCAGGCTCTATTGTGTTGGAGAAAAAGCCAGAAAATGTGGCAGAGATGATGAAGGATGTAGAACTACATTTTGCGTATCGTGTTGAGCAGGAGCAAAAAGAATTGTTACTATCTGGAAGAGAAGATGTTTTGCTGTGTTGCGACCGTGACTGGATGCTGGAGACGGTGGATAATATTGTAAAAAATGCATTGGATCATACAGAAAACGGAGATACCGTGGAGATCAAGTGGCAGAAGTCTGCTTCGATGGTTCAGATTCAGATAAAAGATAATGGATGTGGTATCCATCCAGAAGATATTCACCACATTTTCAAACGGTTTTACCGGAGTCGTTTTTCTAAGGATAAGCAGGGATTAGGGCTTGGTCTTCCTCTTGCAAAGATGATTATTGAAGCACATAACGGTACGATAGAGGTAACTAGTGAACTTCAAAAAGGAACCACGTTTACACTCAATTTCTTAAATCCTACAAAATTGTAGGCTAAGAGTCATGTTACTGTAGGATTTGGGTGGTATGCTTTCTATAATAATCAAAGAAAGAGGTGCATAGTATATGGATTTATTAGAAGTTCAGTCTATTTCAAAAACTTATGGCAGCGGAGAGGCAGCCGTACACGCTTTGAAAAATGTTAGTTTTTCTGTACCAAAGGGAGAATATGTGGCGATTGTCGGGGAATCCGGTTCCGGCAAGAGTACGCTCCTTAATATGATTGGGGCACTGGATAATCCCACATCAGGCAAAGTATTGATTGAAGGCAAGGATATTTTTGCGATGAAAGAGAGTAAGCGGACTATTTTCCGTAGGCGGAATATAGGATTTATTTTTCAGGCATTTAATTTGATACCAGAATTGACGGTGGAACAGAATATTATTTTCCCGATACTGTTGGACTATCAAAAACCAAATCAAAAGTATCTGGAAGAATTGCTTGAGGTACTGAATTTAAAAGAACGCCGTAACCATTTGCCGGGCCAGTTATCTGGGGGACAGCAGCAGAGAGTAGCAATTGGACGTGCACTAATCACACGCCCTTCGCTGATTCTTGCTGACGAGCCAACAGGAAATTTGGATTCACAGAATAGCAGCGAGGTAATTGCTTTATTAAAAAATGCGTCAAAGAGGTATGCACAGACGATTATTATGATTACCCATAATCGAAGCATTGCACAGTCAGCAGACAGGGTATTGCAGGTATCGGATGGCGTACTGACCGATATGGGGAGGTGCAGTGAATGAAAAGCTATTTAAGCCTCGTGCCTATTTCGTCAAAGGTACATGGACGACAGAGCCGAATGACACGTATTTGTATTATTCTTGCAGTGTTTTTAGTGACTTCAATCTTTTCGATGGCAGAGATGTGGAATGAATCTGAACTGACAGCAATGCGTAGAAATCATGGAGATTGGCATATTGCTCTACAGAATCTTCCGGAGGAAAAAGTACAACAGATTATGAAAAATTCTGACATTGCATTTTCTTCATGGTATGATGAGATTAATGCAGACACGGATCAGGGCTATTATATAGGTGGTAAAAATGTAGTTTTATATGGTATCGAAGAGAGATATGTTACAGACATTATGAATTATCCATCTGAGGGCTCTTATCCGCAGACGGAAAGCGAAGTAGCCCTCAGTATGGACGCAAAAGAACTTTTTGGCAGTAAAATTGGGGATCGGGTTATCTTAAAGACACCTGAGGGCGATTTTGAATATACCATTTCCGGTTTTTATGAGGATGATAAGGAGTTCAATGATATGATTCAGGGATGTTGTGTGTATATGAACAGGACTTCCTTTGATGAAATCTGCAGCACAAATGGGGTGGAGGAGGATTCGCAGTTTTATATTCGGTTTCAAAAAGAAAATGGATTAAAGAAAACGATTGAAAATTTAAAAGTGCAATATCACCTTACAGATGAACAGGTCAGTGAAAATACAGCCGTATTGGGATTTTTGGGAGCCAGTAGCAGTGAAACATTTAATGGGCTTTATCCGCTAGCGGCAGTTTGTCTGGTAATCATATTGGCGGCAGGAGTTTTAATGGTTTCAGGCTGTATGAACAGCAATGTGGCACAGCGGACAAAGTTTTTTGGTATGATGCGTTGCATCGGGGCAAGCCAGCAGCAGATTTTACGTTTCGTAAGATTTGAAGCTCTAAATTGGTGTAAAACGGCGATACCAATTGGATGTGTGCTTGGAACGGTGATTTGTTGGATGCTTTGTGCGATTCTGCGATTTTTTGTAAAGGGCGAGTGGGAAGACATGCCACTTTTTGCAGTTAGTCCGGGAGGTATCCTCTGCGGAGCTATGGTCGGCATAGTCACTGTTCTGATTGCAGCCCATTCCCCTGCAAAGCAGGCGGCGAAAGTTTCTCCAGTGGCGGCAGTATCGGGAAATGCGGGAGAAACAAAAAAGATTGTTCGTGCGGCCAATACGAGGCTTTTTAAGGTGGAAACGTCTCTTGGAGTTTACCATGCGACAGGGAGAAAAAAGAATTTATTCTTGATGACAGGTTCTTTTGCCCTTACAATCGTGCTGTTCCTGACATTTTCTGCCTGCCTTGATGTGGTAAATAAGCTTCTCCCATCAGCAGTGAGCAAATTCACACCGGATATTACGATTGCAAGTGAGAATGATACAAATTCCATAGACGGGAATCTTTTGAAAGAAATTGAACAAATTGAGGGCGTGGACTGGGCTTTTGGTTTTGGGCTGTATGCATCATATCCTGTAGAGATAAATGGAAATGAGGGTACTATTGATTTGTTTTCCCACGATAAGGCATTGCTTGACAAGTTCAAAAATTCGGTAGTCAGTGGTGATATAGAGAAGGTATATGGAGACGGAAACTATGCGATGGCAGTATATAATCAAAGCAATCGATTAAGTGTCGGGGACAAAATAAAAATCGGAAATCAAGAACTTGAGATTGCCTGCGTCGCATCCGAAGGAATAGGAAGTGTCAGTAACGCACCGACTGTGGTATGCTCAGAGGAGACATTTACCCGTCTGACAGGAGACTGTGGTTTCGTTACAATAGGAGTCGTATTGAAAAAAGATGTATCCGAAACCGCAGTAAAGAAAATCGCTAATCTGGCAAACGGAAATCTCTTTTCAGATAATCGGGAAGTGAATAGTGAAAACAGTGGTTCCTATTGGGTGTTCCGAATTGCAGCATATGGTTTCTTAACAATTATTTCCTTGATAACCGTGTTGAATATTATGAACAGTATTTCCATGGGCGTGTCTGCAAGAGTGAAGCAATATGGGGCAATGCGTGCTGCCGGTATGGAAAGCCGTCAGGTCACAAAGATGATAACAGCAGAAGCTGTTACATACGCTGTCTGCGGAATGATTGTAGGAATTGTATTTGGGCTTATGTTACATTATTTGATTTATGCGAAAATTGTCATTACTCATTTTGGCGGCAGTTGGAATATCCCATTTAGCACCATTGGAATTGTATTTTTGTTGGTTACATTTTCATGTATTATTTCGGTTCATGGACCGGCAAAACGTATGAGAAACATGGCAATCACAGATACAATTAATGATTTGTGATTGAAAGGCTGGTTAAAAACTGTGGTACAGCGGACAAGAAAATCTGCTGTACCACAAAATGTTTTACACATCAAATTTAGAATGAGAGAATGGAGTATTTTGTCTTGGAAAGTATGGTGAAAAAGAGAATTACTCAGGAATACATCAAAAGAATTGAAAAGGAATAACAATTTAAGCTGTGCGAAGAAGAGATGCGATTTGAAAAAGATGGCATCTTTTTTTTATATTTATATGTGGATAGAAATAAGCCTCAGTAATCATGATTATAGGAAAAAAGTGGACGTTGCTAAAAGAGAAATGAAGAAGATAAAGGAGTATGCAGAACGAGGATACACTCATGCGGTGGCACTTGATTTGTCGAAATACTTTGATACACTCAACCACGAAAAGCTCCTAAATCTGTTACGTAGAGATATAAAAGATGAAAGAGTGATACAGTGGATTAAGAGATATCTGAAAAGTGGTGTTATGGAGAACGGAGTAGTCATGGAAACAGAAGAAGGTTCGCCACAGGGTGGAAATATCTCGCCATTGTTAGCGAACATCTATCTGAATGAGTTCGACCAAGAGTATGAGAAACGCGGAGTTAAATTTGTCAGATATGCAGATGATATCGTTCTTCTTGCAAAGAGTGACAGAGCCGCAAAACGATTACTTGAAACAAGCACGAAATATCTTGAAGGAACACTGAAATTAAAGGTGAACCAAGAGAAAAGTCGAGTGGTCAGTGTAAGAGTATATGCGAGGGTGGCTGAATTATTATGGGGTTGCAGATATGAAGAAGAAAATAGATGATTTAAATAAATGGCTATATCACAGAATCCGTATGTGCATCTGGAAACAATGGAAGAAACCGAAGACAAAGATAAGAAATCTGCTAAAGATGGGAGTACCAAAGGACTTGGCATGGCAAGCAGGAAACAGTCGCAGAGGATATTGGTTTGTGACTCATACGATAGCGGTCAATTTAGCAATGACAAAAGAAAGACTGATAAACAGTGGCTTTTATGATTTAGCCACCGCCTATCAGTCTGTGCACGTCAACTATTGAAAGCGCCGTGTACCGAACGGTACGCACGGTGCTGTGAGAGGACGGGAGTTAGTCACTCCCTCCCTCCTACTCGATTAAATTACGGCATTGTCGTCTAATCATTCTTCAATGGAACCAAATATTATCTTTGTAACAGAAACGCTCTTGGGTGCTGACATATTTTTTACTGGAAAATAAGAGGAAAATTAGCTATAATCGTAGTAAGAGCTAGGGGAGAAGAAACAACAGGAATATATAATGTGCGAAGGAGGAACGCTATGAAATGGAAAGGGCGAAGACTGCTTGCCATGGCACTTACCGGTATCTTGCTTGCAGGATGCGGGGCAGCCGGACAGGTCGATGATTATGCAACAAATGAGGGAAGTACACAGGAGGCTTCCACCAAAACAACGGGAACTGAAAGCGGAGGGATTTCAAAGGACAAGATCAAGGTAGGGGTTTTGCACTTATCGGATCCGGCAGAAGGCAGTGGATATACCTATACACATGATCTTGGCATTCAGGCAATGCAGCAGAATCTTGGATTATCAGATGAACAGATTGACAGAAAAATAAATGTTGATGATTCGGATAAAGAGGCAACCGAAAAAGCGATTCAGGAGTGTGTGGATGATGGATGCAATATTATTTTTACCACCAGCTGGGGATATATGGATGCCACGGAGGGGATGGCGGAAAAATATCCGGATATATATTTTGCACATGGAACCGGATATAAGAGCAACGGCAAAAACTTTGTCAATTATTTCGGGCGGATCTATCAGGCAAGATATTTAAGTGGAATCGTTGCCGGAATGAATACCAAAACCAATAAGCTGGGCTATGTGGCAGCGATGGATTCCTCCAATTCCGAAGTCACCGGAGGCATTGATGCCTTTGCACTTGGGGTGTATTCCGTGAATCCGGAAGCAAAAGTCTATGTAAAAGTCACGAACAGCTGGTTTGACCCGGATGCGGAGAAAGCAGCAGCACAAACCCTGTTAAATATGGGCTGTGATGTGGTCACGCAGCACTGTGATACAGAATATCCACAGACAATGGCACAGGAAAAAGGGGTGTATGGTATCGGGTACAATTCTGATATGAGCAAAAATGCTCCGGATGCCTGCCTGTGCAGCGTGATCTGGAACTGGGGTGCTTATTATACAGCAGCGGTGCAGAGTGTGATTGACGGTACTTGGGATGGAAGCAATTATTATGGCGGTATGAATGAAAATCTGGTAGGTATTACGTCACTTGCTGATTTTTGCACGGATGGAACACAGGAGGCTGTGGATACTGCAAAAGAAGATATTTTATCCGGAAAAAACGGTGTGTTTGACGGTGTGATTGAAACAAATACCGGAGAAACGGTTGGTGAAGAAGGAAAGACACTGGATGATGCCACAATTACAGGTGGAATCAACTGGTATTTTAAAACCGTTGAAGTGGTAGAATAGGGGGCATATATGAGTATACGAAAGAAAATTCTTGCAACCAGCATAGGACCGGTGCTGGTATTAGGGGTAATTACCCTGCTTTTTATGCTTACGATGGTTAAAAGCTCCCTGATGGATGAGGTACAGGATGCATTAAAAGGTACCGCGGCAGCCACCCTTGCCGCCTATGACCAGAATACCGGGGATTATCTGGAAAGTACCAATGGGGATATCTGGAAAGGAAGCTACAACATATCCAAATCGGAAAATCTGGTGGACCGGATCAAAGAAAATACCGGAATGGATGTGACCTTTTTTTACGGAGATCAAAGAATCATGACCTCGGCACTGGATAAAAACGGCGATCGTATTCTCGGCTCCAAAGCGGGGGAGCGTGTGGTCAGCCAGGTTCTCAAAGGGAAAAAGTCGTATTTTAGTAAAAACGTTTCACTGGATGGGACGCGCAACTATGGATATTTTACTCCGGTATACCAGAATGGAAGTTCGGATGAAGTCGTAGGCATGGTCTTTGTCGGTACCAACAAGGCGAAAAAAGATGCCGTGGTGAATAAAATTCTTGGGATGATTATGTCTGCCATGCTTGCAGTGATGTTTTTATGTATCGTTGTGGCAATGCGTATGGCAGCTTCGATCAGTAAAAATATCAAAAACAGTGTGGCTGTTGTTGGAAAACTTGCAGATGGAGATTTGAATGTGTGGGTAGATGAAAAACTTCTGAAACGTAAGGATGAGATCGGGGATCTGTCCCGTGGAACCATGACGCTGAGGGATGCCATGAAATCTGTTATCCGGGATATCTCGGCAAATGCCACACAGCTGCTTTCAACGTCACAGATTCTGGGTACGGCGGCGGACAATACCAATGGTACAATGTCACAGGTACAGCAGGCGGTCAGCCTTGTAGTGGATAATTCCAGTGAGCAGGCGAAAAATTCGAGAAATACTTCGGATCATATGAAAATTATGGGCGAGAATATCACGGAAACTACAGCAGAGGTACAAAATCTGGATCAAAATGCCACATTTATGCATTCCTCCAGCGAAAATGCTTCCGCAACGCTGGAAAAACTCTGTGGGATCAATGAACAGGTGGAGCAGATGCTGTCACAGGTTCAGCAGCAGACCAACCGGACAAACGATTCTGTACAGAAGATCCAGCAGGCCACAACCATCATTTCCTCCATTGCAGAGGAAACCAATCTGTTGAGCCTGAATGCCTCTATTGAAGCTGCCCGGGCGGGAGAAAGCGGCCGCGGATTTGCTGTGGTGGCAGGACAGATTAAAAAACTTGCAGAGCAATCGGATCAGTCGAGCCAGGAAATTGAGCAGATAGCGTCAACGCTGATCAGGGATTCTTCCCTTGCTGTGGAAAGTATGCAGAGTATGCAGCAGATTATTACCAGCCAGAGTGAGAGCATGGCAGAGACACAGAATATTGTAAAAGAAGTGCTGGGTGAGATTGGAAATTCCATGCAGAGTATCCGACAGATCAAAGCAAGTACCCAGAGACTGGAAGATTCCAGAAATGAAGTTGTTCAGGCAGTTGGGGAATTGTCCGGAATTGCGGAAGAAAATGTGGAAAGCACGAAAAAAACCTACGATGGAACACAGGAAGTTGTAGAAACGTTCCAGCAGGTATATGTAAGTGCCGAGCAGCTGCGGGAGATTTCCGATAAACTGGTAAAGGGAATCGGGTATTTCCATATTTAAAGCTGAATAGTTACGAAAAAAGAATATAATGTAAACGGATCATACCTGTGGAAATTTTTCCACAGGTATTTTTGTGTCATGAATCTGCTATTAAAGCATGGAATTTGATATGCAACATTATAAAATATCCTTAAAATAAAAGAAAACGCAAATATGGGAGGAAATACATGAATTTTGGATATTTTGATGATAAGAAAAGAGAGTATGTAATTACACGCCCGGATACACCGGCACCGTGGGCCAATTATCTGGGCTCCCCGGAATATGGTGCATTGATTTCGAATAATGCAGGTGGATACAGTTTTGCCAGATCCGGTGCAAACGGGAGAATTCTGCGTTATATCTTTAACCAGTTTGACCAGCCGGGACGCTATATTTATCTGAGGGATAACGAAAGCAAAGATTACTGGTCAGCATCCTGGCAGCCGGTGGGAAAGGATCTGGACCGTTATAAAAGTGAATGTCATCATGGCACAGCATATACGAAGATGTTTGCAGATTACAGTGGAATCCATTCCGAAGTCTGCTATTATGTACCGCTGAACGAGACGTATGAAGTGTGGCATCTGAAAGTAACCAATGCGTCAGAGCGTACAAGGGAGCTGACGATTACCGGTTATGCAGAGTTTACGAACAATAACAATTATGAACAGGATCAGGTGAATCTGCAATATTCACAGTTTATTACCAGTACCGTGTTTGAGAAAAACCGGATTCGCCATATCATTCATGGAAATCTCGACTGGGTAAAGGAAGGGGAAGAAGTAGATAACAAACTTGCCATCTCCCGATTTTTTGCACTGACCGGTGCACCGGTGGACAGTTACTGTGGAGATAAAGAATCGTTTCTTGGACGCTATCACGGATATCATAATCCGGTGGGGGTGGAAAACGGAAAATTATCCGGGGAAATGTGCTACAACGAAAACGGGTGCGGAGCACTGGCAGCTCAGATGCTTCTGAAACCGGGAGAAACAAAGGAAATTGCATTTCTTGTCGGAATGAAAGAACATGAGGAAGCAGAAGCAATCTGTAACCGCTATGCAGATGTGGCAGCACAGTGTGAGACGGAACTGAAAGAACTGACGGGCTACTGGCATGAAAAACTGGAACATTTTCAGGTACATACACCAAGCAGGGAATTTGATACCATGATCAATACCTGGAACGCATACAACTGTTTTATGACATTCATCTGGTCACGTGCGGCGTCGTTTTTCTACTGTGGTCTGCGAAACGGTTACGGATACCGCGATACCGTGCAGGATATTCAGGGTGTGATTCATCTTGCACCGGAGATGGCACTCGAAAAGATCCGGTTTATGCTTTCGGCACAGGTGGATAACGGAGGAGGACTTCCGCTTGTCAAATTTACACACAATGCCGGACATGAGGATACGCCGGATGATGCTTCCTATGTACAGGAAACCGGGCATCCGGCATATCGTGCGGATGATGCTCTGTGGCTGTTTCCAACGGTATATAAATATATTGCGGAGTCCGGAAATCTGGCATTTATCGATGAAGTGATTCCGTTTGCCAATAAAGATGAAGCCACTGTATACGAGCACTTGAAGAGAGCACTTGCGTTTTCTGTGAATCATCTGGGACCGCACGGACTTCCGGCAGGACTTTATGCGGACTGGAATGACTGTCTGCGTCTGGGCAAAAATGGAGAGTCCTCGTTTGTTGCACTGCAGTTTTATTATGCAATGACGATTTTAAAACAGTTTGCCGCATACAAAGAAGATCAGGCATATATGGATTATCTGGAAGAAGAACAGAAAAAACTTGGAACATTAATTAACAATCTCTGCTGGAATGAGGATCGTTTTATCCGTGGATTTACGGAAGCCGGAGAAGTGATTGGAAAACGCACGGATCCGGAAGCAAATATGTGGCTGAATCCACAGAGCTGGGCTGTGATCAGTGGACTGGCAACAAAGCAGCAGGCAGAACTTTCCATGGAAAATGTAAGAAAGCGGTTAAACACAGAGTATGGAGCGATTCTGATGGATCCACCATATCATCTGCATGCATTTGACGGAGCACTGGCTGTGATTTACAATCCCGGTACAAAAGAAAATGCCGGTATCTTTTCCCAGTCGCAGGGATGGCTGATTCTGGCAGAAGCATTGCTGGGGCATGGGGATCAGGCATTTACCTATTTTATGGAAAATGCACCGTCTGCACAGAACGATCGTGCTGAGATCCGGAAACTGGAGCCATACTGTTATGGACAGTTTACGGAAGGAAAAGACAGCCCGCATTTTGGTCGTTCCCATGTGCACTGGCTGACCGGAACTGCTTCCACTGTAATGGTAGGATGTGTGGAAGGAATCCTTGGCATGCGTCCGGACTTTGGAGGACTTCGTATTGCACCATCCATTCCGGCGGACTGGGATCAGTTTACCATTGAGAAGGATTTCCGGGGAAAACATCTTCATATTGTGGTAGAAAATCCAGAGCATGTACAGAGTGGATGCAAAGCGTTGTACGTGAATGAGGAAAAGATGCAAGACAACTACATTCCGGTAGAAAAAATGACCGATCAGACGAAGGTACGCCTTGTGATGGCATAGAAGGGAGAAGTTATGAAAAACGATATGCAGTTTACAGGAAAAAACGGAGAATTTCAAATCCGTCATATGGTTGAAAAAACACAGCTCAATTTTCCGGTGGCAAATGAAGAAGGAATCAAAAGCAGCGTGACGCAGACCTTCGGCGGCGATTGTAAGCTGGATCAGAACCATTTTCTGCTGGAACCGGTGAGCATCGAAAATCTGCACAATAACAGAAGTACCCGCAATGTCTGGTGTACAATCAACCGGAAGGAACATGTGTCACTGACCGGAGTTTCGGCGCAGGCAGAATATGCACATTTCCTTGGAAAAGAGGAGGAAGTGACATTCGATGCCGGATTTATGTGGCAGGAGACGAAGCGGGAATTAAAAGAACAGAAAATCGAGGCAGCCGTGCGGATCTTTGCTCCGCTTGGAGTACCGGCAGAACTGATGCAGGTGCGCGTTACCAATAAATCGGATATGGATATGTGTGTGCGCGTGACTTCTGCTATCCCAATTTACGGCAGAAGCGCGGATAATCTGCGCGATCACCGCCATGTAACTTCCCTGCTTCACCGGATCCGTACTACCGGACGCGGCGTGATCTGTAAACCGGTATTGTCATTTGATGAACGCGGACATCAGAAAAATCATATGATTTATTTTGAGATGGGCAGTCAGGGAGATGGAACAAAACCGGAATCGTTCTTCCCAACGGTGGAATCGTTTATTGGAGAAACCGGAACATTTTTGGCACCGGATGCGCTTAAAAATAAAGGAAAAGGCTGTCCGGCCGGTTGTACCGTGGATGGAAAAGAAGCAATGGGGGCGATGGCATTTCCGGAGATTACCCTTGCAGCAGGAGCACATGTCGATTATATTCTGCTTGGTGGCATGACAGAGGATCCGAAGCTGGCAGAACAGGCAGCAGAAATGTTTTGCACGACCAAACAGGCAGATGCTGCCTTTGAACAGGCAAAAAATTACTGGAATGGGCTGGTCAATATTTCCTTTGAAACCGGAAACCCCAAAGAAGACAGTTATCTGAAATGGATCTGTTTCCAGCCGGTTCTTCGCAGAATCTACGGATGTTCGTTTTTGCCGTACCATGATTATGGCAGAGGCGGCAGGGGCTGGCGTGATCTGTGGCAGGATTGTCTCTCCCTTCTGATTCTCGACCCGAAGGAAGTTCGCTCCATGATTTTAAACAGCTTTGCGGGTGTCCGTTTTGACGGGACCAATGCGACAATTATCGGGGATAAGCCGGGAGAATTTGTTGCAGACCGCAACAATATTACAAGAGTCTGGATGGATCATGCGTACTGGCCATTTGTTACCACAAAATTGTATCTGAACCAGACGGGAGATCTGGATATTCTGGATCAGAAAGTGGCGTATTTTAAGGACCCGCAGGCAAAGCGTGGAACTGCCGGGGACGCAGAGTGGACACCGGCATATGGGATGCGCCAGAAAGATGTAAATGGCAATATTTACGAGGGCACGGTTTTAGAACATCTGCTTTTGCAGAATCTGTGCGCTTTCTACGAGGCGGGAGAACATGGAATGATGCGTCTTCGCGGTGCTGATTGGAATGATGCACTGGATATGGCAGCGGAAAAAGGAGAAAGCGTGGCTTTTACCTGTGCGTATATCGGAAATCTTCGTGATTTGGCAGATACCCTTGAAAAATACGAAGCGGCAAGCGGAAAGAAAGAGATTACACTGGCAAAAGAGATGGAAATTCTGATCAGACAGGACCGCACATCGTATGATTCGGCAGAAAAACGGAATGTTGTTTTAAACAATTATGTGAGTCAGTGTGTGCATAATATTTCTGGAGAACAGATTTCTGTGGATATCAGTACTCTGGTGCAGAATCTGCGGGAGCGTGCTGACTGGTATACCGGATTGATCCGTACGCAGGAATGGGTAACGGATGAAAACGGAAATGGCTGGTTTAACGGATATTATGATAATCACGGCAGACCGGTGGAAGGCAAAAGGGATAATCATGTCCGCATGATGCTGACCGGTCAGGTATTTTCTGTTATGGGAAATGTCGCAGATGATGCACAGACCGCTGCGATTACAAAAAGTGCAGACCTGTATCTGTATAAAAAAGAGGTGGGAGGCTACCGGCTGAACACGGATTTTAAGGAAGAAAAATTTGATCTGGGACGAATGTTTGGATTTGCTTATGGCGAAAAAGAAAATGGTGCGGTTTTTTCTCATATGACGGTGATGTATGCAAATGCATTGTATCAGAGAGGTTTTGTAAAGGAAGGATACAAGGCATTGTATACCTTGTTCGAACAGGCCATGAACACACCGGTGAGCCTGATGTATCCTGGAATTCCGGAATATTTTGATGCGGACGGAAAAGGCAAATATCCGTATCTGACCGGGGCAGCCAGCTGGTATATGATGACAATGGTTACACAGATTTTTGGATTCCGCGGAGAATGGGGGGATCTGGTACTAGAACCCAAAATTCTGTTGCGGCAGTTTGACGAAAGTGGCAATTATTCGGCACAGTTCCCATTCCGTGGACAGACATACGCAGTGGTTTACCAGAATCCACAAAAGAAAGAATATGGGGATTACCGGATCACGGAAGTATGGCTGGATGGTCAGCGGTATGCCGGAGAAACAAATACAGGCATCTGCATTCCGTTTGCCGTACTTGAAGGAAAAGAAAACCATACACTTCGGATTGTTCTGGGATAGCAGAATTTTACCATGTGCTTTTGTACTTGGAACTGCGGTATTGTTTTGGGGTCATACCGACAAAGTGCTGGAATGTCTGGATAAAATGACTCTGGGAAGAAAATGATAAATAGTTTGCAATCTGAATGTAGGTAAAATCGGAAAAGCGCAGAAGATTCTGCGCTTTTTCGATTTTTTTTTCGCGGATATAATCACTGATCGACACACCGAGGTTCTGCTTAAACAACCGGGACAGATAGCTGGCAGACAAATTGGTGTAGACCGCAAGATCTTCCACGGTGATTCTTGCACTGATGTGGGCATAGATATAATCAATACACTGTGCAACCGGTTTGGATAATGCGGCATTCTTCTGCAGAAGGCGCATTTTTCCGGTGAAGTCAAGAGCCATCTCATGATGCAGATCTGATATTTCCTGAATGGTGCTGCAGGCATCCATGTGAATAATGTAAAAGTCGCTCAGACGGTAGGCCTGCTCTGTTTCCATGCCGCCGTCAATGCAATACCGTGTGACCAGTGCAACGGTAACAACAAAATGATATTTTAAGTTTGTCAGGGGATTTTTGGAAAGAATTCCCATGCCTTCGGGATTGGTAAACGCTTCTTCCTTTAAATTTTTACTGACTGCTTCGATATTTCCGTCTTTTACGGCTTCAAAAAAGGAATATTCCTCGGAAAGCGCACGATGATGGATTTCGTATTCGCTGTCTTCGATTTCTTTTTTGCTCCATTGATTTTTCAGCATGACAAGACCTCCTGTTTATATCTGTAGATTATGTCATGAATCTGATATATTTGCAAGCATTTTTGTATCAGAACCCATTGGAAAACTCTATAATAAAACCATGCTTAAGGCAGAAAAGAAAAGGAGGAAATTTACTATGAAAAAGAAAGCAGTCAGTGCATTATTATGTGCAACCATGGTAGCAGGAATGCTTGCAGGTTGCGGAAAAGGAAGTGATTCCGGTACACCGTCAGATACATCCAAGGGGGATGCGTCAAACGCAACAGAAAGTGCTTCATCAAATCTGAAAGATGATGGAAAGGTATTAAATATTTACTGCTGGAACGAGGAGTTCAAGAGCCGTATTACCGCACACTATCCGGATTACAAGGAAGTGGATGCAACACACGGAAAAATCGGAGATGTGGATGTTGTATGGAACATCACACCGAGTGATGACAATGCATATCAGAACAACCTGGATGCAGCACTGTTAAATCAGCAGGATGCTCCGGCAGATGACAAGATTGATATTTTTCTGGTAGAAGCAGACAACGCATTAAAGTATGTAGATACGGATTACACAGCACCGGTAAAAGATCTTGGAATTACCGATGCGGATCTTTCCAAGCAGTACCAGTATACAAAGGATATCGTAACCGATTCCAAGGGAGTGTTAAAAGGAGTTTCATGGCAGGGATGTCCAGGTGTTCTTTTCTATAACAGAGAGGCTGCAAAGGATGTACTGGGAACCGATGATCCGGATGAAGTACAGAATTATGTATGTGACTGGGATACTTTCAATGATACTGCTGCAAAAATGCAGGCAAAAGGTTACAAGATGATTTCATCTGTAAATGATACATACCGTGTATACTCCAACAATGTCTCAAGCAAGTGGGTAGAAGACGGAAAAGTACAGGTAGATGACAATATCATGAAATGGGTGGACGATTCCAAGAAACTTGTAGATGCAAAAGAGGCAGGAACCTTTGATATGTGGTCCGATGACTGGTCAAAGGGATTCTATCCGGACGGAAAAGTATTCTGCTACTTTGGACCGGCATGGCTTGTAAACTTCTCTATGGCAGCTGATACCGAAGGATCTATCGGTTACAACGGCGGATGGGGTGCAGCCCAGGGACCACAGGGATTCTTCTGGGGCGGTACATGGATCTGCGCAGCACAGGATACAGATAATGCAAGTCTTGTAAAAGACATTATGTTAAAGATGACAACCGATGATGACGTCATGAAAGACATTGTTTTAGATGATGATGATTTCGTAAACAACAATACCGTTATGAACGGACTGGCAGACGGATCGATTAAGGCAAAAGACGGAAAAGAATATAGCAGCAAGATCCTTGGAGGACAGAACCCACTGTCTATGTACTGCGCAGGTGTTGAGACACTGGATCTGAGCAACATTTCCGCATATGACCAGGGCTGCAACGAAGAGTTCCAGAAAGCAATGAAGAATTACTTTGAAGGAAAGGCAACCAAGGACGAAGCATTAGAGTTATTCTACAAAGGTGTTACCGAGAAATATCCAGAGCTTACTTACTAATTTTTGTTACACATAAGGTCTGAAGCCGGAGTCACCTCTCCCATATTATGGCTCCGGCGGGACGACCGCCAATACCGCGGAGGTAGAAATATGAATAAGAGTAAAGGAAAGGTCGTTCGTTACAACAAATGGGGCTACATTTTTCTGATCCCGTTTATTGTTGTATATGTCGTTTTTCAGCTGATACCATTGATCAGCACAATTTATAACAGTTTTTTCGAAAATTATATGTCCGGTCTCAACCAGGTTGGACCGACATTTGTAGGTTTAGATAATTACAGAGAGTTATTCAAAAGTGGAGACGTGTGGATTTATTTTAAAAATACAATGATCCTCTGGATTATGTGTTTTATTCCGCAGATCTTTTTTTCACTCCTGCTGGGCGCATGGTTCTCCGATGTACGCCTGCGATTGAAAGGATCACGTTTTTTTAAGACCGTGATCTACCTGCCAAATCTGATCATGGCATCTGCATTTTCCATGTTGTTTTTTACGCTGTTTTCAGATGCAGGTCCGATTAACTCTCTTTTGATGCAGATTGGATTTATCTCAGAACCATATAAATTTTTATCCCATACCGGAAGTGCCAGAGGCCTGATTGCACTGATGAACTGCCTGATGTGGTTCGGAAATACAACCATTCTTTTGATGGCCGGAATGATGGGAATTGATACTTCTTTATTTGAAGCGGCAGAAGTGGATGGAGCAACTTCCACACAGGTATTTTTTAAGATTACACTGCCTCTGCTTCGCCCGATTCTGATTTATGTAGTGATTACTTCACTGATCGGTGGATTACAGCTTTTTGATGTGCCGCAGATTCTGACAAACGGAACCGGAAATCCGATGCGTTCTACCATGACACTGATCATGTATCTGAATAAGCATCTGTACAGCAAGAACTATGGTATGGCAGGAGCACTTTCCGTGGTACTGTTTATCATTACAAGTCTTTTGAGTCTGCTTGTATTTAAAGTATCCGGAAACGATAAGAGAAAGGGGTGATTGTGATGGCAAAAAGTAAGAAAGATGTGGAAGGCGGACTTGGTATTCATGCCAGACGTGCCATCGCATATATTGTTTTAATTATAATTTCATTTTTCTGCCTGTTCTGGTTTTATATCATGTTTATCAATGCGACGCGTTCTAAAGGTGAGCTGAAAGCAGGGTTTACAGCATTGCCGAGCGATCATTTGCTGACAAACTGGAACAATCTGGTACATGGAACACTGCCGATCTGGTCGGGCATGTTTAACAGTCTGATCATTGCAGCAGCAACCGCAGTTTTGTGTGTATATTTTTCTACCATGACTGCATATGCCATTCATGCATACGATTTTAAATTAAAGAAATTTATTTATCCGTTTATTCTGATGATTATGATGATTCCGACACAGGTTACGGCACTCGGATTTATCAAACTGATTACAGGCATGGGACTGATGGATTCCTTTATTCCACTGATTGTTCCGGCCATTGCATCTCCGGTTACGTTCTTTTACATGAAACAGTACATGGAGAGTGCGCTTCCGCTTTCGCTGATAGAAGCTGCACGTATTGATGGTTCCGGAGAGTTTCGTACGTTCAACAGCATCGTTCTGCCGTTGATGAAGCCGGCGATCGCCGTACAGGCAATTTTCAGTTTCGTCAGCAGCTGGAACAATTACTTTACACCGGCACTTGTGTTGCATGATGACAAGAAAAAGACACTTCCGATTCTGATCGCGCAGCTGCGTGGTGCAGACTGGCTGAAGTTTGATATGGGGCAGGTATATGTCATGATTACATTCTCGATCCTGCCGGTTATCGTTGTGTATCTGATTCTTTCCAAGCATATTGTACAGGGGGTTGCTCTGGGAAGCGTAAAAGGATAATAGAAAAAGAAAGGGGTTTTTACAGTGAAAAACAAAACATTATGGAAACAGGTGGGAGCGGCAGCAATTGCTGCTGCCATGGTAATGAGTACAGTACCGGCGACGCCGGTACAGGCGGCAGGCGGTAAAACGCTTGCCGTTTCTTCTCAAAAGCAGCTGAATCAGGCATTAAAAACCGTAAAAGGGAAGAATGCGGTCATTACCGTAAAAGCAGGGAAAAATGTAAAGATTACGATTCCAAAGGGAACTTATAAAGTGACCATTCGGGTGGTCGGAAAAAAGGCAGCCGTTGTAAATAATGGTACCGTCAAAGAAATTGTTGTAAACAGTAAGGGAACGGTTGCGATCAAAAACAATGGTACCATAAAGAAAGTGACGGTACAGAATGCAAAAAGTGTTTCCTTTTCCGGAAACCATAAAAAGGCAGTGCCGGTTGTTGTAAATGCCGAAGACGTTTCGATGATTCTGGCAGCACCGGCGAAAATAACCGCAAAGAAAGATGTGAACATTGTGCTCAAAAAAGGTGCGGAAAAATCATCCATAACGTGTACAAAAAATGTACAGGCACAGGTGGATAATCAGACAAAGAAAGCAATATCTGTAAAAATTGCGGATGGAACAACGCTGAAAGTGGAATCCGGTGAATCCTGCACCATAACTCCGAAGGGAAAGAAAGAAGACACTTCCGGAGAAGACAAGACGGATGAAAAAGATAAGACGGATGGAAAAGACCAGAAAACAGACGATACCTCGGACGGAAATGCTTCTTCCGGCAGTTCTTCTTCGGGCAATTCTTCTGGTGGAACAACAGTTGAGACACCTTCAAAGCTGACCGAAGCGGATCTCTTAAAACAGGGCTATCAACTGAAGTGGCAGGACAACTTTGACGGAAATTTTTTAAACCGTGCAGACTGGAATGTGGAACTGCATGAAAAAGGCTGGGTCAACAGTGAGTGGCAGGAATATGTGGATTCTGACAAAAATATTCAGGTCAAAGACGGAAAACTGCTGATCAAGCCGGTGGAAACGGTGAATGCAGACGGAACCAGAAGCTACACGTCCGGTCGTATTAATACACAGGGCAAACATGATTTTAAGTATGGATATTTTGAGTGCCGTGCAAAAGTTCCGACCGGAAAAGGCTATCTGCCGGCATTCTGGATGATGCCGACGGACGAAAATCTGTATGGACAGTGGCCAAAATGCGGTGAGATCGACATCATGGAAGTGATGGGGCAGGAAACAAATAAAGCATATGGTACCATTCATTACGGAGAACCGCATGATCAGAGTCAGGGAACCTGTACGGTAGATGCAAAAAATAATTTTGCAGATCAGTATCATACATATGCCTGTGACTGGGAGCCAGGAAAGATTACCTGGTATATTGATGGTGTGAAATTTCATGAAGAGTCCGACTGGTTTTCTGCAAAGAGCGGGCAGGGAGAAGTGGCTTATCCGGCACCGTTTGATCAGCCGTTTTATATGATTTTGAATCTGGCGGTCGGTGGCAGCTGGGTAGGGTATCCGGATGATTCGACCACCTATGCCGATCAGCAGTTTGCAGTGGATTATGTGAAAGTATATCAGAAAGACAGTTATGACGAAAATGTGGAAAAACCGGTAAAGAATGTTATTTTAAGAGAGCCGGATACAACGGGAAATTATATTAACAACGGTGATTTCTCCATAGCAGAGAATTTAAGTGATGACAAAAACTGGAAATTTCTTACCACTTTAGATGGTGATGGAAAAGCAGAAATTAAGAATCATGAGATGGTTATTTCTACAGTAAATATGGGAACCGCAGATTACAGCATTCAGCTGGTACAGCCGGATGTGCCGTTACAAAAAGGCGGAACATATAAAGTAACCTTTGATGCTTATGCGGATGAGGCGCGTACAATGATTGCAGATATTTCCGGACCGGATCATAATTATACGAGGTATTGGAAGGATACAAAAGTGGAACTTGGAACACAGAAAACGACATATACTTATGTGTTTCAGATGACAGGTTCCGATGATGCCAACGGACGTCTGGAATTTAATCTGGGAAATGCTGCTTCCACAGCAGCAGTGCACCTTTCCAATGTGCGCATTGAAAAGACCGGATATGAAGAAATCAAAGAAGACACCACAAAGAAAGTGCTTGCAGACGGAAATTATGTCTACAACGGTTCCTTCCAGGAAGGGAAGAACCGTCTGGGTTACTGGGACATCACGAAACCGGAAAATGCAACCACAGAGGTAACCGGTCTGGAAGATGGACGCCGTCTGAAAGTGGTAAGCCCAAAAGGAACTGTGGTAACAGCAGGACAGCAGGGGCTTGCTCTGAGTGAGGATACAGAATATGTGCTCAGTTTTTCGGCTCAGGCAAACGAAGCAGAAACTATGACAGTACATGTTGCCGGACAGGAATTTCAGGCAGAACTTACCAATGAAAAGAAAAATTACCGTTTTTCCTTTCAGACGGCAGCGGATCTGACAGATAAGAATATTTCCTTTGATCTCGGGCTGGGGACAACCGTATATCTCGACGATGTGCGGATTGATGAGGACAGTCTGATCAAAAACGGAAGTTTTAATGCAGGTATGGCAGGTTTTGAAGTCTATTGCTATACACCATCCAATGTAAAGTATGTTGTTGACTCCTTAAACGAAGACAATGCGGCAGATTTCACAATTGACGATACCGGGGAAGCTGACTGGCATATCCAGTTAAAGCAGACAGGGGTAAAACTCGAACAGGGACAATGGTATCGACTCTCCCTGAAAATGAAATCTTCTATCGACCGTAAAGTGTCTTATGCGTTGCAGAGAGATGGAAGCACCCATAAGGATGCAGATGGAAATGAGGACTGGACTCCATACTGCCAGGAAACCGTAGATCTGACCGGCGAATATCAGACGATCACGAAAGAGTTTCAGATGAAAGAGGATACAGATCTGGAAACGATCTTTAATATTGCCATGGGTGCAGTCGGTGGAAAACAGATCACACAGCAGCACAGAATCTGTATGGATGACATTGTGCTGGAAAAGATAGAGGCACCGGAGATCAAGCCGGAGGAAACCGGAAAGAATCTGCTGACCAATGGAGATTTTTCGGATGGAACGAATGGATGGGGCATTAATACAAATGCTGATCAGAAGGCAACAACAGTAGTTACTCATGGCGGTATTGTGTTTCGTGTGATAAATCCGGGCGTAAATGACTGGGATGTTCAGCTTATTCAGAATGGATTTACACTTGAAAAAGGATGTAAATATCGTGTAAAATTCAAAGTCACTTCGACGAAAGCACGAACCATAAAACTCGGCTTAATGGATAACAATTGCCAGGAGTGGTATGGCGGAGAAGATATTTCTCTGGCGGAAGCAAAGGAAAAGGAAGTTAGTTGTGAATTTACGATGCAGAAAGACACAGATAATGATTCGAAAATGCTTATTTCCATGGGAAAAATCAATGGTGAAAATACACCAGCTTCAGACATTACGCTGACGAATTTCTCTCTTGAGAAGATCACAGAGTAGTACCAGAAAGATAGTTTAAAAAGAAAACAGAAAAGACACCATGACAGAATCCATTTTTACGACAGGGGGCGTGTCATGGCGTTTTTCTGCATATTGGGGGAAGAAAAGGGGAGAAGAGGAGTAATAAAAGGAGACATTTGAATGAGAAAGAAGAGTTGGAAACAGGTAGCGGCAATTGTCATATGTGCGGCATTATTAAGTGGATGTACGGGAGAAAACGGACAGAAAAAAAATACCGGGCGTAAGGAAGGACAGGTTGTAAATATTTATTGCTGGAATGATGAGTTTAAGGAAATTTATGACAAATATGCATCAGATCTTGCTAAAAAACACGATGTTGAAGTGAACTTTGTCATAATTTCCAGTGATAATAATGCTTATCAGATCAATCTGGATGAAGCATTAAAAGAGCAGAATACATGTATTGATGATGACAAAGTGGATTTGTTTTTAATTGAGGCAGATTATGCATCAAAATATGTAAAGTCAGATAATTCCATTGATGTAAAAAAAACAGTGGGACTGACCGATGAGGATCTGAAGCAGCAATATGATTATACAAAGAAAATTGTATCGGAAAATGGAATACAAAAGGGAGTGACCTGGCAGGCAACGCCGGGGTTGTTTGCGTATCGCAGGTCCATTGCAAAAAAGGTATTGGGTACAGACGATCCGGATCAGGTACAAAAGCAACTGAAGGATTGGGATAAGTTTGATCAGGTTGCACAGAAGATGAATGCCGCCGGATATAAAATGTTATCGGGATATGATGATTCCTATCGGGCATTTTCCAACAATGTCTCACATCCCTGGGTGGTCGGTAACAAGATTGTTATAGATGAAAATATCAAGAAGTGGATTCGTCAGACGAAGGAATATGCTCAAAAAGATTATAACAATCATACCACACTGTGGAGTCCGCAGTGGACGCAGGATCAGGGACCGGATGGGAATGTTTTTGGCTTTTTCTATTCGACCTGGGGCATTAATTTTACTCTGATGGGAAATGCATTGGCAGACAGTAGTAAACCCGCAGAAAAAGGAAATGGAATTTACGGAGATTATGCCGTGTGTGAAGGTCCACAGGCATATTATTGGGGCGGTACATGGATGTGTGCGGCGCAGGGAACCGATAATATTCCTTTTATCAGGGATTTGATGAAGCGTCTGACGTGTGATATCAAAACCATGAAGCAGATTACATTGGATACGCAGGACTATACCAATAATGAGAAAGCAATGGATGAGATTGCAAAAAGTAACTATCAGTCGGATTTCCTTGGTGGACAAAATCATATTGCACTTTTTGCAGAGGCTGCAAAGAAAATTGATATGAGTAATATATCAGATTATGATAAGGACTGCAATGAGCAGATTCAACAGTGTCTGCATCCGTATTTTGAAGGTAAAATTTCACTTGCGCAGGGAATGGACGATTTTTATAAAAAGATGGAGCAATTGCATCCGGAATTATCCCATTAATTTAGGCAGAAAGAGAGGAAATACCTATGAAGTGGTTGAATCAGATCAGTATTAAAGTAAAGGTTATGCTGCCAATTTGTATTTTGGGAATTGTTATTCTTTTGGCAAGTATTTCAAGTCTTGTAAATTCGAAAAGGCTGTTGCAGGCGGGGGTTGTAATTTCGCAGGATTGTTCGAAGAGTATTGAACTATTGATGGATATGTCATCCGAGCTGGAATCCATGGGGAAAAATATGTATGGACACTGTGATGCGGAAAATTCTATTTCCAAAGAAAGCTTTGCAACAACCATCCATGAAAAGCTGGAATCTATGGATAGTTATTTTAAACAGTATAAAAAACAGAAAAAAACAGCGCGGGAAAAAGAATATTTCGGGGCATTACAAAATCGCTTTAAAAAGTATAAAGAAGGAATGGAACAGGTCCTTACCGCAAGTTCAAAAGGCGATGCGGATGGTGCAACGGAGGCAATCAATGTGATACAGAAACCTTCGGAAGATTATCTTGCAAAGAAAATCAGCAGTCTGATTGCTATGCGGAAACAGGCAATGAATCATTCATTACAAGTACAGCAGGCAGAATATGAATTTTCAAGGAATTCTGCTATTGTATTCGTTGCAGTTTCAATGCTTATGATTTTGTTTTCTCTTTGGATTTGTGTGAAAGGGATTGTAGGACCGATGCACTATATCAGTCACACATTGCAGAAAATGGTGGCAGATATTGAAAAAAATCAGGGAGATCTTTCTGTAAGATTAAAGATTTCAGGAAAAGATGAGATTGGTAAAGTTGGAAGGAATGTAAATGCATTTATTGATACGCTTCAAAATGTTATGGGACGGATTACAGACAGTTCTTTGCGTATGAACCAGATTATCCGGGAGGTGGATGACAAGGTACGTAGTTCAAACGAAAATTCGGATGATATTTCCACTGCCATGGAAGAATTATCGGCATCCATGATTTCCGTTGCAGATATGGTTTCCGGGATTACAAAAAATATGAAAGAAGTGGAAGATCGTACGAAAGAACTTTCGGAAAAATCGGATGGTCTTTTATCCTATTCAGATACGATGGATCAGAACGCGGATAAACTCAAAAATGATGCAATTTTAAATAAAAAAAATACGGGAGAAATTGTCACTGATATTATCGGAAAACTGCAGACAACAATTCAGGAAAGTAAAAAAGTAGAAAAAGTCAGTGAACTTACTAATGATATTTTAAATATTGCAGATCAGACCAATCTGCTTGCATTAAATGCATCCATTGAGGCAGCACGTGCAGGGGAAGCAGGACGTGGTTTTGCAGTAGTTGCCTCTGAAATTGGTAAATTATCGGAATCCAGCAGGGACGCAGCGGTTAATATCCAGTCCATCAATAGTACCGTGATTGGAACCGTGCAGGAATTGATAAAAAATGCTAACGCGCTGGTAACTTATATGGAACAGAATATACTTCCGGATTATGACAATTTTGTGTGCGCTGGGGCACAGTATAATGATGATGCAGTCTATATTAATGAAGTGGTTGAGAAGTTTCATCAGATGGCGGCAGATTTAAAACAGCGCACCGAGTCAGTAATGGAATATATTTCACAGATTCAGAGGGCGGTAGAAGAAGGCTCTGAAGGTATTAATCTTGCTGCAAAAAATACAGCCACGCTTTCCGAAGAAATTTCACACATTTCCAGCCAAATCATGCATAATAAAAAAATAGCTGATGTACTCAGTGAAGAAGCAGAACACTTTATTTAATAAAGGACACAGATGGAGAAGGTATGAAACGAAAAATTGCAATTATTGCAGACGGATGGCGCAGACATATTACATATGTCTGGATCCGGGGATGCAGGAATTACATCAAAGAACATGAGCTGGATATAGAAATTTCGGTATTTCACAGTTTCGGAAATTTCAGCAGGGATGAAAAATTCAATGCAGGAGAATACAATATCATCCATCTGCCGGATTTGTCACAGTTTGATGGTATTATTCTGGAAGTTACGAATATGCTGAATCAGAAAAAGAGGCAGCAGATCATACGGATTATTCAGGAGTCCGGGGTACCGGCAGTATCGCTGCTTGAAAAAATTCCGGGATTGTATCATGCAGGACTGGACAATTACGCAACAATGGAACAGATGGTGGAGCATCTGATAGTGGCTCATTCCTGCAAAACATTAAACTATGTGGGAGGACCGGCAGACAGCCAGGAAAATCTTTTGCGTTGGCAGGCTTATGAAGATGTCCTGCAAAGATATGGAATTCCGCTTGAAAATGACAGAATCTGGAATGAAAGCTATGAAGTGGAGAGCGGTGTCCGTGCATTCATACATTTTCAGGAAAAACATCTGCTGCCGGATGCCTTTGTCTGCGCAAATGAGAATATTGCGGTGGGGCTCTGCCATCAGGCACAGCAGGAAGGATTTAAAATTCCGGCTGATTTTTGTGTGACAGGATTTGATAATTTTGATAAAGCATCTTATTACAGACCGCGGATTACGACGGTGTCATACGAGAGAGAAGTCATTGCTGAGGCAGCCATGGATCTTTTGGTACAGATCTGGGGGCAGAATACAACAGCTGACTGTAAAACGGTTCCTGTACAAATGTTGTTTCAGGATAGTTGTGGCTGTAAACCAGAACAGGTAAGAAGCAGGAGTGAATATATTGAAGACCGGATTTTTCAGGAAGTGAGGGAAATTGATCTTCACAATGAGATTATGGAATTAAAGCACAATCTTATCGAGTGTGAAGATTATAAGCAGATGGCACAGTATTTTACAAAATGTGTCTGTGGTCTGCGTTGTAAAGGCGTGCGTATCTGGATGAATCAGGATCTGGTGGAGGAATCATTGAGCGATTCCATGGGTGAGGCTTCTTATATTACAGATGGATATCCGGATACCATGCACGTGATCTGTGAAAAGGGAATGGAGCAGGAATATTCATTGTATGTGTATGCACCACTGCATTTCCGGGAGCGGGAAGTAGGGTATGTTGTTCTGGCAGACTGCGATTATATGCTTGAAAATCAGTTCTTGTTTGAAACAATGAATACGTATCTGGAATCCCTGGAATATCTGTATCGCAAACTCAGGCTTCGAAAAGCAAACGAAAAATTATCCCGGTTGTATGTGCTGGATTCTCTTACAGGGTTGTATAACCGTATGGCATACCAGGAGTTTGCAGAGCCTTTGTATGAAAAATGCAGATTGCAAAAAAAACCGGTGACGGTTATGTTCATTGACGCGGATCATCTGAAATATATCAATGATACGTTTGGGCATGATATGGGGAATCTGGAAATTCGTGGGATAGCAGATGGGATTCGTAAAGTATTTCCGCCGGAAGCCGTTTCCATGCGGTACGGTGGAGATGAGTTTGTTGTACTGCTTCCGGGATGTGAAAAAGCGCAGGCTGAAAGTTTAAAGGCAGCGTTTTTAAAAGCATTGGATGAAATATCAAAAAGTCTTCATGCTGAATTTGATGTGGAAGCGAGTATCGGATATGAGGTAGTTCTCTGCGGGGAAAAAAGTCTCAATGAATGTATCAATAATGCGGATGAAAAAATGTATCAGTTTAAAAAAGCGCGGAAAGCACAGCGCGAATAAGTGCTGTTTCTGGGAACCGGATGTCCGGTTCCCATTTTTTCTGAAATGATTGCAAAAGTACGGAAAATACCGTAAGATATAGGAATGAAGAAGGAGAACGGCATGTATTATTTGATGAATAAAAATGAGAAAATTGCAAAGACGGCATTTGAAGGGGGGCTGCATGGGCGGCATCTGAGCACAACATCCCCGGAGTATGGCACGGATGGTTCATTTGCCAAGTGTTGGATCAGACTTCCCTATGCAGTGGAACCGGACGAATTTACCTACGGTGGTACTTATTACCGGGAGCATGGACCGCGGATCGGTGACAACTGGGTAAATATAGCGGTGGCATGCCTGACTCCGGAGACGAGAAAGACGCTGATTGGACTGCGGGAGTTTGCGTTTGAGAAGCACCCGAAATATAACCTGCCGGACTGGAGGTTAGAGGCACTGACTGCTGAGATGCATGCGATCATAGATGCAATTCTGGAAAAGGATGCTTTAAGAACGAAACAGATTGCGGTAAAATAAAAGTAGTTTTCAGAAAGAGAGAATAGAACATGAAGAAGCGAATCATTTCCGTGCTGCTTGCAACAGTGTTTGCCCTGTCTGTGATTGGATGCGGAACGAAAGATACAAAGGAACAGGATGCCTACCGGCAGTATGGAATTACCTGCATGGAGAGCGGAAAGTATGAAGATGCGGTCAAGGCATTTCAGAATGCGCTTGGAGAGTCGATCGGACATATCGGGGAGAAAGAACTGGATATCTGTTTTTACAAGGCAAAAGCACAGGCACTGGACGGAAAGACAAAAGATGCACTTGCAACGTATAATGCCATTATCAAATACAATAAAGATGCACGCGCATACTATCTGCGCGGAGATCTTTATATGGATATGGGAGAAGAAAAAAAGGGCAAGGCAGATTTTGAGAGTGCTGTGCAGCATGGCAAAAAAAATTATGAAATCTACATTGGAATCTATGAGTCTTTGAGTCGGCATGAGAAAAAGGACGAGGGACAGAAGTATCTGTCTGCTGCGATGGAGATCAAAGGGGATAAACCGGAAGACGAACTGTATAAAGGAAGAATCAGTTATCTGCTCGGTGAAAACAAAGATGCCATCAGTTATCTGGAAAAAGCAAAAGAACATAAGCAGATGCTGGCATCGTATTATCTGGGACTTGCATATGATGCCAATGGAGATTCGGACAAGGCAAAGAAATGTATCGCGGAGTATATAAAGAGTGGAGTGGCTACATCCTATGATTTGTATGAACTTGGCATGCAGGAGATGCAGGATGGAAATTATAAGAATGCACTGACTTATTTTAATTCCGGTCTGGAACTGGAGAAAGTGCCGAATAAGCAGAATCTCATGAAAAGTGCCATTGCGGCATATGAGTACAGTGGCGACTTTGATTCCGCGAAAAAGATGATGAAGGAATATTTAAAGGCTTATCCGGATGATGAGGAAGCAAAACACGAGAATACATTTTTGGAGACTAGATAATGGGTGAACCAATTGTTTTAGAAGATTTTAAAGAGAGAGTTATTCTGGTGGGTGTAAGTGAGCAGGATGGAGACGATGCAGAGGATTCGCTCGCTGAGCTTGCCGAACTGGTAAAGACTGCGGGGGCATCGGTTGCCGGTACGCTGATCCAGAAACGGGAGCTGATCCATCCGGGAACCTATGTGGGAACCGGAAAAGTAGCAGAGATTGCAGAACTTTTAGAGCACACGGGGGCAACGGGAATTGTCTGTGATGATGAATTGTCCCCTGCGCAGTTAAAAAATCTGGAGACGATGTTAAATACCAAGGTGATGGACCGGACGCTTATCATACTGGATATTTTTGCAGCCCGTGCAACAACCAGTGAGGGAAAAATTCAGGTGGAACTTGCTCAGCTGAAGTACCGCCTGAGCAGATTAACCGGACTTGGCAGATCCATGTCCCGTCTGGGTGGTGGAATCGGTACCCGTGGACCGGGAGAAAAGAAGCTTGAGATTGACCGCCGTCTGATCAATGACCGGATTGCACAGCTCAACCGGGAATTAAAAGAAGTGGTCAAACACCGCGAAATTGCCAGAGCAAAAAGAGAGCGCAATGCAGTTCCGGTTGTGGCAATTGTCGGATACACGAATGCCGGAAAATCCACCCTCCTGAATCATCTGACGGACGCAGAGGTTTTAGAGGAGGATAAACTGTTTGCAACACTGGACCCGACGACGCGGATGCTGGAGCTGGAAGGACACCAGCAGGTGCTGCTGACGGATACGGTAGGTTTTATACGGAAACTGCCGCATCATCTGATTGAGGCATTTAAAAGTACACTGGAAGAAGCCAAATATGCGGACTATATTATTCATGTAGTGGATGCTTCCAATCCGCAGCGTGACAAGCAGATGTATATTGTCTATGAGACACTCGATCATCTTGGCGTTAAAAATAAAAAAATTCTGACACTTTTTAATAAGATCGATATCAGAACCGATGATGATCCGCTGCAGGATTTTCGTGCGGATCATGTTCTTCAGATTTCTGCAGCAGAAAATGCCGGACTGGATGCAGTAAAAGATGTGCTGCAGGAAATGTTAAGAGAAGATAAGATCTATATCGAACGGGTCATTCCCTATGCGCAGGCAGGCGTATTGCAGCTTGTGCGAAATAAGGGAGAACTTGTCTCAGAAGAGTATGTGCCGGAAGGAATTTCCATTCGGGCATATGTCCCTATGGAGGTATACGGAAAACTGTAATCGCTGTGTGTGAAATTTTATAATCCTTTCTTTTGGCTATGGTTTTAATGGAAATAAGTGAAAAAATAAGTAAACAACAGGAAATACAAGTCGGAACAGGTAACTTTTTGGAAAATTAATGGGAATAGGAAATTGTGGAATATGGGTGAATTTCCTAAAATATAGGCATCTAATGATAATATGATTTTACAGGAGGACAGTCAGGATGTCAGATGTTGTTGAAAAACAGCCGTTAACCGAAGATTACCTGAAGAAGATGGATGCCTACTGGCGCGCAGCCAATTACCTTGGTGCCGCACAGTTATATCTGCTGGATAATCCACTTCTTCGAGAGCCGCTTACCAGAGATCAGGTAAAGAAAAAGATTGTTGGTCACTGGGGAACCGTACCGGGACAGAACTTTGTCTATGTACATTTAAACCGTGTGATCAAAAAGTATGATCAGGATATGATTTTAATTTCCGGCCCGGGACACGGCGGAAACTTCTTTGTTGCCAATACTTATCTGGAAGGTACCTATAGCGAGGTATATCCAAATATCGGAGAAGATATGGATGGACTGAAGAAACTGTGTAAGCAGTTCTCTTTCCCGGGAGGAATCTCCAGCCATGTAGCTCCGGAAACTCCGGGTTCCATCAACGAAGGTGGTGAGCTGGGATATTCCCTGGCACATTCGTTTGGTGCGGTATTTGATAACCCGGATCTGATTGCTGCCTGTATCGTGGGAGACGGTGAGTCCGAGACCGGACCTCTTGCAACTTCATGGCAGTGTAATAAGTTCTTAAATCCGGAGAGCGATGGAGCGGTTCTTCCGATCCTTCATATGAATGGATATAAGATCAGTAATCCAACCATTCTTGCACGTATTTCTCATGAAGAACTTGAGCATTTCTTTGATGGATGCGGATGGAAACCATATTTTGTAGAGGGCGATGATCCAATGACCATGCACCGCAAGATGGCAGAGACACTTGATACCGTTATGGACGAAATCAAGGCGATCCAGAAGAATGCAAGAGAAAACCACGATACCACAAGACCAAAGTGGCCAATGATTGTACTTCGTACTCCAAAGGGATGGACAGGACCAAAGGTTGTAGACGGAAAGCAGATCGAGGGATCTTTCCGTGCGCATCAGGTTCCGATCATGATGGACAAACCGGAGCATCTGGAAATGTTAAAAGAGTGGTTACTCAGCTACCATCCGGAAGAATTGTTTGATGAGAATGGAAAACTGATTCCGGAACTGAAAGCACTTGCACCGACCGGAGACCGCAGAATCGGTTCTAACCCACATGCAAACGGTGGTAAGCTCTTACGTGACTTAAGACTTCCAGATTTCCGTGATTATGCACTTGATGTTCCGGCGCCGGGAAGCGTTGAGGCACAGGATATGGTAGAACTTGGCGGATTTGTCCGTGATATCTTCAAACTGAATGAGGATTCCAAGAACTTCCGTATTTTCGGACCGGACGAGACAATGTCAAACCGTCTGATGAAAGTCTTTGAGGAGACAAACCGTGACTGGAACAATGAAAAACTGGATTCCGATGAATTCCTTGCTACAGATGGCCGTGTTATGGATTCTATGTTAAGTGAGCATATGTGTGAGGGATGGTTAGAGGGATATCTTCTGACAGGACGTCATGGATTCTTTGCAAGTTATGAAGCATTTATCCGTGTGGTAGATTCTATGTGTGCACAGCATGCAAAGTGGTTAAAGGTATGTAATCAGCTTCCGTGGAGACAGTCCATTGCTTCCCTGAACCTGATTCTTACATCCAATGTATGGCAGCAGGATCACAATGGATTTACCCATCAGGACCCGGGATTTTTAGATCATATTGCAAATAAGAAGGCAGATGTGGTACGTCTTTATCTGCCACCGGATACCAACTGTCTGCTGTCCTGCTTTGATCACTGCATCAGAAGCCGCGATTATGTGAATGTACTTGTTACATCCAAGCATCCGAGACAGCAGTGGCTGACCATGGAACAGGCAGTAAAGCATTGTACACAGGGTATCGGCATCTGGGAGTGGGCAAGCAACGACCAGGGACAGGAGCCAGATGTGGTTATGGCATGCTGTGGAGATACTCCGACACTGGAGACATTAGCAGCAGTTACGATTTTAAGAAAGGCAATGCCGGAGATTAAGATTCGTGTGATCAATGTTGTCGATCTGATGAAACTTGAGCCAAGCACCAAGCATCCGCATGGTCTGACAGATGCAGAGTACGATGCACTGTTCACCAAAGATAAGCCAATCATCTTTGCATTCCATGGGTATCATACACTGATCCACGAGCTGACCTATCGTCGTACCAACAGAAATATTCATGTATACGGATATCAGGAGGAAGGAACCATTACAACACCATTCGATATGCGTGTACAGAATGAGATTGACCGTTTCCATCTGGTAAAGAGCGTAATTGAGCATCTTCCACAGTTAGGAAATCGTGGCGCTTATCTGACACAGAAAATGAATGACAAGCTTGTAGAACACAAGCAGTACATTCATGAGTATGGTGTTGATATGCCGGAGATCCGTGACTGGAAATGGGATTTATAAAATAAAATATCAACGGGATTCTTTGCGGAACTGTGCCGGAGTCATCCGGTGCCGTTCCGTAAATATTTTGTAGAAATATCCTTTGTTTTTGTAGCCGACTTCGGCAGCAATCGCATCGATTGTCAGTCTGGTGTGCAGCAACAGTTCTTCGGCTTTCTGCAGACGCAGATGCTGCAGATATTCCGTATAAGTCATTCCGGTCCGGTTTTTCAGTAACCGGTTGAAATAATCTTCCTGAAAATGGAATTCTTCACAGAGCATTCGTATGGAAATGTTTTTCATATGCTGCTTCATATAATCAGAAATTTCTTCATATAAAATCCAGTTCATTTTCTGTCGCAGTTTTTTTGACAGCGAAAATTCATATTGTGTATTTAAAATACGAAAAATGCGCAGGAGAAGTCCCCGACAGATGATCGGAGAAGCCTCATCATGACGCTGTAATTCCAAAAGAAGTGATGTCATGGTTTCATCCATCTGTGAGACTGCCTCCTCTGCCTGAGGGAGAAAATGCAGATATTGCTGGAGCGATTTCTGTTCCATCAGTGCCATCTTCAGGAACGAGCTGATACGCTCTGTTGTAATCTGCCGGTTCATAATGTCCTGAAACATCACATTGGTAATGCCAAGAAACAGAAGTGTGGCAGAAGTTCCTTCCATGATTTCCTGATGCAGACAGTTTTTGTCGATCAGGCAGACTTCACCCCGGTGAAAAGTAAATTCATTGCCCAGAATTTTCTGCCGGTATTCTCCGTCAATGATATAAAACAATTCCAGATATTCGTGTGAGTGCATCTGCGTGCGCATGCCGGGTGTAAACTCTTTTTCATAAAGGAACGAGGGCTGGGAGGGCAGAATCGTTGCAGAAAGCATATGTCCGTCATGAATATCCCACAGCAGGGAAAACAGATGTTCATTTTCCGGAAGCGGATAGGTTTTGACAACGCTTTCATGAGCCGAATATTCCGGATGCAGAATCTGAAACCGGCTGAAGTTATCCGGGATCTGTGTATTTGCACTCTGATAAATCAAATGTTTTGTAAAATTCTTCAAATCCATGGAACGTCTCCTGTAAAAAATTACTCCACCATGGAGGTGGAGTAATTGTAAGTGTATGTTTTTGCCTGTTATTTATTTCATGGCATTTTTCTTGGCGATGGAAGCACGCTTGCGCATCGTAGGATCCAGAATTCTCTTGCGGATACGCAGGCTTTCCGGAGTTACCTCAAGAAGCTCGTCGGTATCAATGAAGTCAAGAGCCTGCTCTAAGCTTAATTTGCGAGGCGGAACCAGAGTCAGTGCCTCATCAGCAGAAGAGGAACGTGTATTGGTCAGATGCTTTTTCTTGCAGACATTTAACTCAATATCTTCGGCTTTGGAACTCTGTCCGATGATCATACCGGAATATACTTTTTCGCCAGGTCCGATAAAGAGCGTACCACGCTCCTGTGCGGAGAACAGACCGTAAGTTACGGATTCACCGGTCTCAAATGCAATCAGGGAACCGGTAGAACGGTAAGCAATCTCACCGCGGAATGGCTCATATCCGTCAAACATGGTATTGATGATACCGTTTCCTTTAGTGTCGGTCATGAACTCCCCACGATATCCGATCAGACCACGGGAAGGAATCTTAAACTCTAAGCGGGTATAACCGCCGGCAATGGAACCCATATTTAAAAGTTCACCTTTCCGCTGCTGCAGTTTGGAGATGACGGCGCCGGTAAATTCATCCGGTACATCCACGTAAGCAAGTTCCATTGGCTCAAGTTTTTTGCCATTCTCATCGTAGTGATAGAGAACCTCGGCTTTGCTGACTGCAAATTCATATCCTTCACGGCGCATATTCTCGATCAGGACGGACAGATGCAGCTCACCACGGCCGGATACTTTTAAGCTGTCCGGGCTGTCGGTTTCTTCGACACGGAGAGAAACATCGGTATTTAACTCACGGAACAGTCTGTCGCGGATATGACGGGAAGTGACATATTTTCCTTCCTGACCGGCGAGAGGACTGTCGTTTACGATGAAATTCATGGAGATAGTCGGCTCGGAAATCTTCTGGAACGGAATAGCTACCGGATTTTCCGGAGAACAGATGGTATCTCCAATGTGAATGTCCGCAATACCGGAGATGGCTACGATGGAACCGATCTTTGCTTCACTGACATCTACTTTATTTAAACCATCGAACTCATACAGTTTGCTGATGCGGACTTTCTCAAGTTTGTCCGGATCGTGATGGTTGACAACGACTGCTTCCTGGTTGACTTTCAGGGAACCGTTGTCGACTTTACCGATACCGATACGGCCAACGTATTCGTTATAATCGATGGTACTGATTAAAACCTGTGTGTTGGCATCCGGATCTCCGGTCGGGGCCGGGATATAGTTTACGATCGTCTCGAAAAGAGGAGTCATGTCCTTCTTTTCATCGTCGAGATTGTACATAGCGTATCCGTCTCTTGCGGAAGCGTAGATGAACGGGCAGTCAAGCTGCTCATCGGAAGCATCCAGATCCATGAAAAGCTCTAACACCTCATCTATCACTTCTGCAGGGCGCGCTTCCGGACGGTCGATCTTGTTGATGCAGACAATAACCGGGAGATTTAAAGCAAGTGCTTTCATCAGTACGAATTTGGTCTGCGGCATGGTTCCCTCGAATGCGTCTACGACGAGGACTACACCATTTACCATCTTAAGAACACGCTCTACCTCACCACCGAAATCGGCATGGCCAGGCGTATCGATAATGTTGATTTTTGTATCCTTATAAAATACAGCGGTATTTTTGGACAGGATAGTGATACCACGCTCACGCTCGATATCGTTGGAATCCATGACACGTTCCTGTACTTCCTGATTGGCACGGAACACACCGCTTTGTTTTAACAGCTCATCGACCAATGTGGTTTTACCATGATCGACATGGGCGATGATTGCGATATTACGAATGTCGTCTCTTGTTGTTACCATAAATTTAACCTTCTTTTTAATATTGTTTAACTTTACATAAATAACCTATCCTATTTTATCATAAAAAGCTGATTTCGCAAGCTTTTTTCAACGTACACCGGCGATTTAAGCGTTTTAGATAGTTTTCGCCGGCCTTATCGACAAGGTTTGATGATTTCTACCAACCATTAAATGGTAAAACAGAAGCCTATCAAAAATTTCCACAAAAGGAAGGAGTATTCATGGCAGATAAAATGTGTGAAAACAATCAGGTCACTATTATGGGAGAAATTGTATCGGACTTTTCGTATAGTCACGAGGTATATGGGGAAGGATTTTATATGGTGGAAGTATCTGTCCATCGCCTGTCCAGTTTCGTCGATTATATTCCGGTGATGGTATCGGAGCGTCTGGTCAATGTGCAGGAGAGTGCGGAGGGAAAATGCGTCTATATTACAGGACAGTTCCGTTCATTCAACCGGCATGAGGAGCATAAAAACCGTCTGGTGTTATCGGTTTTTGCGAGGGAGTTTGAACTGGTTGAGCAGTTTGAGGAAGAAAATGCAGCCAACCAGATTTTTCTGGATGGATTTATCTGTAAAGAATCGGTATACCGAAAAACACCTCTGGGAAGGGAGATCGCGGATCTTCTGGTCGCAGTCAACCGGTCATATGGCAAATCGGACTATATTCCCTGCATCTGCTGGGGCAGAAATGCAAGATTTGCATCCGGATTCGAGGTCGGATCACATGTGCAGATCTGGGGAAGAATCCAGAGCCGCGAGTATGTAAAGAAAGTCAGTGAGACACAGGTGGAGCAGAGGGTTGCTTACGAGGTATCCGTCAGCAAGATTGAATTCCTGGAGTAGACTTGATTATTTGACGCTTTTGTGTTATCTTACATAGGATTTCATTTAGTTAAGAGATATCATGGAGGCTGAAATGGACAGAGGAGTGATTCAGGTTTATTATGGAGAGGGACATGGTAAATCGACCGCGGCAATCGGGAATGCAATTCGTATTGCCAGCGAGGGAAAAAGCGTCATTATCATTCAGTTCTTGAAGGGAAAAAATGAAAACGAACTGACATTTTTAAGCCGGCTGGAGCCGGAAATAAAAATATTCCGTTTTGCAAAATCGGATGAGTGTTTTGAGGCACTTTCCGAGGAGGCAAAACAGGAAGAAAGTATGAATCTGCGCAATGGATTCAATTACGGAAAGAAAGTCGTTACGACAGGTGCCTGCGATATGCTAATCTTAGACGAGGTACTTGGAATTGTGGACGAAAAGGTGATAAGCCCTGAAGAAATCTGTGAGCTGTTTGCCGCAAAGCCGGAAGAAATGACTCTGGTCTGCACAGGACGCGTTCTGGATGAAAAAATCCGTGAGGCAGCAGACGAGGTTTATAATATCGCACCGGAGAAATAGATTGACAGACTATGCCGGTGGTGGTAGAATGAAAGAAATACATGGGATAGAGGTCGCGTAATTCATGAGTAGCCTGTTGGATGTGGCAGACACAGTCGAATGCAGGTAAAAGGGGAAAGCGCCGAAAGAACCGGATGACTGCAGTCTGGTTTTTGGGCATGCGGTGAATAATCGTATGACTGTCAGAAGCGTATGAGCGTGGATGGAGAGCTATCAGATCTAAAAAAGGTTAGATTGACCAGCTCGTTTTGAGCTGGTTTTTTTATTTAGAAAGGAGAATAAAACAGTGGCAATTTTTAAGGGAGCCGGAGTCGCAATCGTGACACCAATGAAGAACAATGAGGAAGTTAATTATGATAAACTTGAGGAACTGATTAACCAGCAGATTGACGGTGGTACAGATGCCATCGTAATTGCAGGTACGACAGGAGAAAGCGCAACACTTACGATGGAAGAACACCGTGATGTGATCAAGGCAGCCATCGAGTTTACAAAACATCGTGTTCCGGTTGTGGCAGGTACCGGTTCAAACTGTACACGTACAGCCATCCAGCTTTCACAGGAGGCAGAAGAGGCAGGAGCAGACGGACTTCTGATCGTTACACCATATTATAACAAGGCAACACAGGTAGGCCTGATCAGCCATTATTCACAGATCGCAGACAGCACCAAGTGTCCGATCATTATGTATAATGTGCCGGGACGTACCGGATGTAATCTTCTTCCGGAGACGGTTGCCGAGCTGGTCCGCACCAAGAGTAATCTCGTAGGATTAAAGGAAGCAACCGGAAATCTGGCACAGGCTTCCAAGACGATGGCACTTACCGACGGAAAACTGGATCTGTATTCCGGTGAAGACGGTCTTGTTGTACCGCTTATGTCAATCGGTGCAGTCGGTGTGATTTCGGTATGGAGCAATGTGGCACCGGGCAAAGTACACGCAATGTGTGAAAGCTTCTTCAAGGGTGATATTAAGACAGCAAGAAAACTGCAGCTGGAGGCGCTTCCACTGGTAGATGCACTGTTTTCCGAAGTAAATCCGATTCCGGTTAAGAAGGCATTAAACCTGATGGGTATGGAAGTAGGACCGCTTCGTTCCCCACTCTGTGAGATGAGCGAGGCTAATGCAAAGAAACTTGCAGAAGTAATGAAAAATTATGGAATTTTAGCATAGATCAGGGAGGCACAAAAGAAAATGACAAGAGCGATCATGAATGGCTGCAACGGGAAGATGGGACAGTGTATCACAGGAATCTGTGCGCAGGACCCGGATATCGAGATTGTTGCAGGAATTGATACTTATGATGGAATCAAAAATGATTATCCGATATTTGCCAGTCTGAAAGAGTGTACGGTGGATGCGGATGTAATCATTGATTTTTCCAATGCAAAAGCAGTGGATGCGCTGCTTGCATATGGTGTGGAAAAACAGATTCCGATCGTGCTTTGTACGACAGGACTTTCCGAACAGCAGCTTGCCGATGTGGAAAAAGCATACGAAAAAGTTGCAATTTTAAAATCCGCAAATATGTCTCTCGGAATCAATACTCTGATGGAACTGCTCAAAAAAGCTGCACAGGTATTTGCGCCGGCAGGATTTGATATGGAGATTGTAGAGAAACATCATAACCAGAAGCTGGATGCACCGAGCGGCACGGCACTGGCACTGGCTGATTCCATGAATGAGGCACTGGATGAGGCATATACCTATACCTATGACAGAAGCCAGAAGCGCAAGAAGAGGGATAAATACGAAATTGGAATCTCTTCTGTTCGTGGCGGCAATATTGTCGGAGAGCATGAAGTGATTTTCGCCGGACAGGATGAGGTGATTGAATTCAAGCATACGGCATACTCCAAGGCGGTATTTGCAAAGGGCGCTGTGGAAGCAGCAAAATTTTTAAAAGGAAAGCCTGCAGGACATTATGATATGGCAGATGTCATTGCGGCAAAATAAACGGGAAGAGAGGCACTGATAATCAGTGCCTTTTTTGCGCAAAATGTTTGACAGTGCAGCTGGTTCATATTTATAATGGAAAGAAGAAACCTGACGATAAGAAAGAGGTAGAAAATGAAAAATAAAACCAGAAGGCTTGCAGCATTTTTGCTTTCTGCAGCAGTTGTCATAACTGCTGTTCCGGGAATGCAGGAACGGGTTTATGCCCAGAAAACCGGCGGATACACAGAGTCACCCAAAAGTGAAAATGTTCCGGTGGTAAAAGAAACAAAATCCAGGCTGAAAAAGGCAGAAGCAGTGCCGTCCGCCTATATGAACAAGTTGTCGGAACTTACGATCCGCTATCCTGGCGTGCGTGATCAGGGAAAATATGATACGTGCTGGGCATTTTCCGCAATCGGACTTGCGGAGTTTGATCTGATTGCAGACAATCAGACGGCAGACAAAAGCATTGATCTGAGTGAATTGCAACTTGCCTATTTTACTTATAATAATGTAGAAGACCCGCTGGGTGGAACATTTGGCGACTCTTTAAATATTATGAACCATAAAAATTATCTGACCATGGGCGGAAATCTGGATTTCGCGAGCCGGACGCTTCTGCAGTGGGAAGGGGTGACGGACGAAAACCGTGTACCGTACGCCCTGGCACCGACCACCACGACACTGGCAAAAAGTTATGCTTTTGATCAGGATGTGGCACATCTGCAGAATGTATACATTATTAATATTCACAAAAATGCTACCCAGGTGAAACGTGAGATTATGCAGCACGGATCTGCCGGACTGGGACTGTATATGGACGGAACGACCAACTATGTGGGATCTGCAGTCTATGCAGAAACAGGAGAGAATGTGGCAACCTATTACTGCCCGACAAGCAGTGTTGCATCGAACCATGCCGTAAATATTGTGGGCTGGGATGATAATTTTCCGGCATCTTCGTTTAAGAATAAACCGGCAGGAAACGGAGCATGGCTTTGCAGAAACAGCTGGTCAGACAAGACGGAGAACAGTATCAACAGTTATTTCTGGCTTTCCTATTACGATAAGGCAATTGAGGATGCTGCCTGGATCTTTGATTTTGAGTCCGCGGATAACTATGATTATAACTATCAGTATGACGGTGGAGCGGATGTGGGAAAATTGTTGGGAATTTCGACTTCTGCGAATATTTTCAAGGCAAAAAAGGCAGACAATGAGCTGATTAAAGCAGTTTCGATTTCTCTTTCCAAAGATGCCAGTGTCCCATATACGATTAGTGTATATACCCATCTGACAAACCTGCATAATCCTAAGAGCGGCGTGCTTGCTGCGAAGGTATCCGGTACGACAACCTATGCCGGAACCCATACCATCAGGCTGGATAAAGCGGTATCCGTACCCAAAGGAACCTACTATGCTGTTGTGGTAAATCTGCAGAAAAGCGGTGCCGGACTCGATATGGAATATGCAGTCAGTGACAGCAGTTTGACCAGCAGGGTATATTGTGATTATAATCAGAGTTTTCTCTATCGTTACGGCAGCTGGGAAGATGTGGCGGATGTAAGCACCAGTTACGGCGGCAGAATCGGAAACATCTGTATCAAGGCATATGCGGACAATGCAGGGACAAGTATCGGTGCGGTAAAGAATATAAAAGCGGTCCGAAGTGCAAAAAATGCGGTACGCATTTCCTGGAGCAAAACGGCAGGTGCGAAAGGGTATGAAATTTATCAGGCATCCAGCAAGAATGGAACCTATAAAAAGATTGCAACAACGACATCCGCAAATTATAAAATTAAGACAACTTCAAATAAGTCGGTATATTATAAAGTACGCGCTTATAAGACAACGCAAGGCGTTCGGATCTGCGGAAAATTTTCCGGATCTGTCGCTGTGAAACGTTAAAAGAAAGGAAAAAGAATGACCATTTTAATCAAAGGGGGACATGTCATCAATCCGGCAACACAGATGGATGAGGTGGCAGATGTCCTGATCAAAGATCAGAAGATAAAAAAGATTGGAAAAGAACTTCCGGAAAAAGAAGCCGAACGTGTGATCAATGCGGACGGATGTTATGTGATGCCGGGATTTATTGATATGCATGTACATTTCCGCGATCCGGGATTTGAACAGAAAGAGGATATTTATACCGGGATGCAGGCCGCTGCGCATGGTGGATATACGACAGTGCTGACCATGCCGAATACAAAGCCGGTAGCAGACAATCCGGATATTGTCAATTATGTGCACAACAAAGCAACGTCCGGGAACTGTATTCATGTCCTGCAGGTTGGTGCGGTGACAAAGGGACAGCAGGGAAAAGAGCTTGCGGATATTGAAGGAATGGTTAAGGCAGGAAGTCCGGCAATCAGCGAGGACGGAAAATCTGTCATGGATGCCGCTTTGTATCGGGACGGTATGCTTGAAGCAGCGCGTCTGGGCATTCCGGTACTTGCCCATTGCGAAGATATCCATATGGTACGCGGAGGTGTCATGAATGCCGATGCAAAAGCAAAAGAACTGGGACTTCCGGGAATTACCAATTCCGTGGAGGATGTGATTGTTGCAAGAGATATTATTCTGGCAAAAGATACCGGGGCACAGCTTCATCTGTGTCATTGTTCCACAAAGGATTCCGTGCTCATGGTAAAAGTGGCAAAGGAAGAAGGTGTCCGGGTGTCGGCAGAAGTGTGTCCGCATCACTTTACGCTGTCCACAGACGATATGAAAGAAGCGGATACCAATTACAAGATGAATCCGCCACTCCGCACAAAGGAAGACGTGAAAGCACTGCGTGAGGGACTGCGGGATGGCATTATGGAAGTGATTTCCACAGACCATGCGCCACACACATTTGAAGATAAAAACCGTTCGATGCAGGAAGCACCGTTTGGAATTGTCGGACTGGAAACCGCCGCATGTCTTACACATAATGAACTGGTACTCGGTGGATATCTGACGCCGATGCAGATGGCAGCGTGTATGAGTTACCATCCGGCACAGATTGTCGGTATTGATAAGGGAGATATCCAGCCGGGAAAAGCGGCAGATGTCGTGATCTTTGATCCAGAGGAAACCTACCGCATTGACAAAAACACATTTGCTTCCAAGGGAAGAAATACACCGTTTGACGGGAAAGAAGTTACGGGACGTGTAAAGTGCACGATCTGTGACGGCGAAGTTGTATTTAATGAATTAAATAAGTAATAAATTAAGAAGGGAAATCAATCACATGATCAACAAATTAGTAGAAAAAATTAAAAAGACCAACGCACCTATCGTTGTGGGACTCGATCCGATGCTTTCTTATGTGCCGGAGCACATACAAAAAGCAGCGTTCGCTCAGTTCGGTGAGACGTTAGAGGGAGCAGCAGAAGCCATCTGGCAGTACAATAAAGCTATTGTCGATGCAACATACGACCTGATTCCTGCAGTGAAGCCGCAGATCGCGATGTATGAGCAGTTTGGTGTGGCCGGTGTAGCGGCATTCCAGAAGACGGTAGATTACTGTCACGAGAAAGATCTGGTTGTGATCGGAGATGTAAAGCGTGGGGATATCGGTTCCACATCCGCAGCCTATGCGACCGGACATCTCGGAAAAGTACAGATCGGAAGCAAAACATATACCGGTTTTAATGAGGATTTTGCTACAGTAAATCCATATCTGGGAACCGATGGTATCAAGCCGTTTGTGGATGTATGCAAAGAAGAAAAGAAAGGAATCTTTATTCTCGTAAAGACCTCCAATCCATCCAGCGGAGAGTTCCAGGATCGTCTGATCGACGGTCGTCCGCTGTATGAACTGGTTGGTGAAAAGGTAGCAGAGTGGGGAAGCGAATGTATGGGAGATTCCTACAGCTATGTTGGAGCAGTTGTCGGAGCAACGTATCCGGAGCAGGGGGAAATTCTTCGTAAAGTGATGCCGAAATCGTTCATTTTGGTACCGGGTTATGGTGCACAGGGAGGACAGGGCAAGGATCTGGTACATTTCTTTAATGAGGATGGATTAGGAGCAATTGTAAACTCTTCCCGTGGTATCATCTGTGCTTACAAACAGGATAAGTATAAAGAGCAGGGAATGACACCGGAGAACTTCGCAGATGCCTCCCGTCTGGCAGTCAAAGATATGATCGCAGACATATCCGGAGCACTTGCACAAAGATAAAAATAAAGTCGTGATTTTACAAAAGGGAGACAGTTGGATTTTATGAGCGAAAAATTTCAGGAAAATGTTACGGTGCTGAAGCAGCAGTGCATCGGAAAAGATATCTATGACATGACAATCCAGACGAAGCATATTGCAGGACATGCAAAGGCAGGACAGTTTGTATCATTGTACAGTAATGATGCCAGCAAACTGCTGCCACGTCCGATCAGCCTGTGTGGGATTGATGCAGAGGCAGGAACACTTCGTCTGGTATACCGGGTAACGGGAGAAGGAACCGGAACGGAAGAATTCTCCCGGTTAAAAGCGGGCGATACGATCCGGGTACTGGGACCGCTTGGAAACGGATTTACCGTGGAGCCGGGAAAGAAAGCTTTCCTGATCGGCGGAGGAATCGGAATTCCTCCGATGCTTGAACTTGCAAAGAGCATCAAGGCTGCCGGCACCTGTGAATTTGTCAGTGTGATGGGATACCGGGATGCACAGACGTTTCTTCTGGATGAATTTAAAGAACAGGGAGACTGTTACGTGGCAACGGAAGATGGAAGTGTCGGTGCAAAGGGAAATGTGCTGGATGCCATCAAAGAATATAAATTAAATGCAGATGTAATATATGCGTGCGGACCGACACCGATGCTGCGGGCGTTGAAAGCGTATGCAGCAGAGCAGGGCATGACCTGTTATATTTCCATGGAAGAACGGATGGCATGCGGAATCGGTGCATGTCTGGCATGTGTGTGCGATTCCAAAGAAAAAGATGCACATTCCAATGTGAAAAACAAGAGAATCTGTAAAGAAGGGCCGGTATTTCTGGCTGAGGAGGTGGATCTGTAATGAATACAAGTGTGGAATTATGTGGTGTTACCTTAAAAAACCCGGTAATGACGGCATCCGGAACCTTTGGCTCCGGAGCAGAATACAGTGAATTTACAGACTTAAACCGGCTTGGTGCGGTGGTTACCAAAGGTGTGGCAAATGTACCGTGGCCGGGAAATCCGACTCCGCGTGTGGCAGAAGTCTATGGCGGGATGCTCAACGCCGTGGGATTGCAGAATCCGGGAATTGATCTGTTCTGTGAGAGAGATATTCCATTCCTGAAAAAATATGATACTAAAATTATTGTAAACGTATGCGGACACTCGACAGAGGAATATGTGGAAGTGGTAAAACGGCTGGCAGAAGAGCCGGTGGACATGCTGGAAATCAATATTTCCTGCCCGAACGTAAAAGAGGGTGGAATTGCTTTTGGACAGGATCCGAAAGCGGTAGAAGCAATCACAAAGGAAATGAAAAAGTATGCAAAACAACCGGTGATCATGAAACTGAGTCCGAATGTCACAGACATCACAGAGATGGCGCGTGCAGCGGAAGCAGGTGGTGCGGATGCCCTGTCTTTGATTAACACGATCACGGGAATGAAGATTGATATCAACCGGAGAAAATTTGTTCTTGCAAACAAGACCGGTGGGATGTCCGGTCCGGCCATTCATCCGGTAGCCGTGCGTATGGTTTATCAGACGGCACAGGCAGTAAAGATTCCGATCATTGGAATGGGAGGAATTATGAATGCTGCAGATGCGATTGAGATGATACTGGCGGGTGCGACAGCTGTATCTGTCGGCACCGCCAATTTCCAGAATCCGGCAGTGACCATGGAAATTGTAGAAGGCATTGAGCGCTACATGGAAAAATATCATGTGAGCGATATCAAAGAACTAATCGGTGCCGTTTCGGAATAATAAAGATATGGTAACTGCTTACTGTTTTTGAATATATTGTACCAGGGATTTCATTTTGGCAGCAATGTTTTCCAGAATCTGTGTGTTTACGGTCTCTGCATCCATTGTTTCGGATGCATGGGCGGTCAGTTCTTCAGAAACTGCGGAAATTGTCTGTACGGAATCTGAAATTGCCTGATTAGAGTTACGCAGATCTGTGGTATTGCTGGTCAGTTCCTCGATACTGTTCTGAATCAATGTCACTTAGTTAAGCTTTTTACAAATTAATGGATTTGTGTGCATCTAGCGTGAAAAGGATGTGGTAAACAAAAAAAGATTAAAACAATCTTCATTCAAAAAAGATCATATAAATATCAGGCACGACTTTAAGACAGACTTTCGTCTGCCTTAAAATTAGTGTATACTAGAATTGTCAGTTACTCTATGTTATACAAATCGGTAAGAGAAGCTGATTGGTTTTTGGACTCTATGCTGTCGGGCATAGTTCCTATCGGGCCTGATAGGTAGGATATACTTACTTATCAGGCTTTCTACATTTGGTGGTGCGACTCCTCTTAGAAAATCAAAACAGATTTTCATTGCGAGAGAAAAGTTGACTTGGTACTCATATTTGCGATTCCTGCTTTTTACTGGTACATGTAAAATAATTATGGAACAGAAATTGTACAAAATGAGCTTGCTCCACAGTTCAAATGCAACATACTCTGTTTTTTTAGAGTGTAAATTAGTAGCTCCAATGGTATGCTTTAGGTCGCGAAAAGAAGTTTCGATGCCCCAGCGGAGATTGTAACAGTATTTTATATCGTCCGGTGTAAAGTCTTCTTCGGAAAGTGTAGTGATAATATTTTCAAAAACACCATCGGATACTTCAACGCGGACGATTCTTAGTTTCAGCAGATATTCATCGGAAATATCAGCTGGATTAAGATAGTCGAAAGCTATGTTTTTACAAATATAGCGGTATTGTGATTCTTTTTCGGGATGTTTATGTTTCTTTTTAGATTGTGTTCTGGTCAGAATCAGCTCTATGGTTGTATCCAGTTTGTCAGGAAGAGTCCCGACGCCAAGAAAACGCTGTACATTCAAATCCTTAGCACGAATTAAAAAATCAACATTATTTTCGATTGCATGGGCAAAAACGTTGTAACTGGAAAATCCCCTGTCAGCAATGAAAATGGGGGACCCCCCATAGGCATACCGATCCATAAGATTGCAGATAGCTTGAAACTCATTTTTAAGACGCCCAGGCTGGACTTCTAAATCAAAGTACCGCTTAGAACATACCTCATATAAAGAGATGGTGTGAACCATATTAAAACCGGATACCGATTTACCATTTGGTTCGTGGAAAGTATCTGCATCTTTAAGATTTCTGGCAATGTTAAATTCAGAACCATCACACGCAATAAGATAGTATTTTCCGCGAAATTTTTCTAAGGGGAATTTAAGGTTAAATTCCTTGAGAAGGTGACGGAATGCAGAAACGGAAAGTTTGGAACGTTGTTGATAAAAAGCAGAGCCAGTAGGAACTGAGGAATCATACTCAAAAAATTTGAGAAGTTCATGATTTAGGCTTCCGCTTTCCATAGAAATGATCAGATGCATCATTTTCTTAAAATCAAGTTTGCGTTTGCGGATAAAATCCTTATCTGGATTTTTTACAAAAGAAGAAAGTGAGCGGGACATCTCATCAATAATGTCCCAAAGTGTAGTTTTGACAATTTCAGGAAATGTCATAGGTAAACCTCCTTGAATCAGAATGAAATATAGTTCTAATTCAAGGGCCGCTCTCGTTACCTTAAAAATATATCAGCAACGAGAGCGGCCGCACATTTTGATTGATGTGTCAACTATAATTTATAAATTTTTGTTAGAGGTTTGCCTCATAGTGAACCAATAAGCTTAACTAAGTGACATTGGTTCTGAATGGAAACAGAATTTCGTTGGATGACGGAAAAACTTTTCGCAGTATTCTGCGTACTTTCTTTTTCTGCTTTGATTCCGTCGATCATCTGCTGGATGACGGTCACGACTTCACGGATCGCAGCGGTGACATTGTCGATTAGTTCTGTGATCTGTACCGTAGCGTCTTTGGTACGGGTTGCCATACCGGTGATTTCACTGGCAACAACCGAGAATCCTTTTCCGGCATCCCCGGCACGGGCAGCTTCGATGCTTGCGTTTAGTGCGAGAAGGCTTGTCTGGGAAGTAATATCTCCGATCAGTTCTACGATCGAGTTCATTTTTTCCATGTACTGGTTCAAGGTGTTTAGTTTTCCGGCGGCATCTTCGCTGTTGGCAACAGATATGTCAACCAGTTGTACCAGGGATTCCATGGAAGAATTTCCCTCGCTTACCATTTCAATGGTACGCTGCATATTCTGGCTGATCTCCTGGGAAGCAGCATTGACCTGATCTACTTTTTCCTGAATTGCCTGTGTCTGAAGGCTCTGATTCTGCACGGCGTTTGCTGTCTCAGATGCACCGGAGGAAACTTCCTGCATTGCAGTCTGTGTTTTCTTGGCAGCTTCATTTAATTGGTCAATGGAACCGTAGATCTGGTTGATTTCCTCATTTACGTGGGAAGAAAGATCTGACAGTTTCTGAACCAGCTTTTCGGATTCCTCACGGGATTCGTTGGCACGCTGCAGACGGGACTGCATATTGCGGTTTAATGTGCGGGAAGTATAGTAAGAATCAATGGCGATGATAAGCATGACAATGATCTGGATAATGCCTGTGTACATATTTTCATAGCCATAGCGTCCGGTGGTATTTCCGATGATGACCAGCAGGATGGTTTCCAGTACAGTTCCGGTGTTGATCATGATGCAGTAACGGGCATCCCCATATACTGAAATGATTAAGAGCATCGGAAGGACAAATAAAAGAACCTGATGGTTGGTTGCAGTGAATAATGTGAAGGTGTAGTAGACTGCAAAACCGATCGCACACAGATGCTTGATCGCTTTGGTTTCGTGTGTCTTCTGGAAAAAATAATATTCCGCGATGACAGGTGCGTAGCCTAAGAGAAGTGCGATCAGGACAAATGCCCACGGCTGTACTTTAGAGAGTGCCTGTAGAATCCAAAAGACCGACATGACAGTGACATCGCTGAAATGTGCGATCATGGCTGTCCGGTTGTTACGTTCGGTACTGGTTTCCTTTCTGTTTTTCATATCTATTCCCCCATTTCTTTTGTGCGTGTCATATATGCTTTTGCCTGGATATATGATACGGTTTTCATATGATGATATTGTACAATAAGTTGCATAAAAATTCAATTATTGAAGGAAAAAATGGAATCTGCAAAAAGCCGGAAGGCGGAACCGTTACCATCCGTACGGAGCGTAGAGGACAGGATATTATTCTTACGGTGCAGGATACAGGGGAGCGTGTTATTATAATGTCAAGTTAGTAAGAACCCAATAAAATCAAGGGTTCCCGCTGATTTAGTCCTACGAAAAAATGCCGGATCAATGGTTATTTTGAGTTGGAATGAGCTCATTTTGTAATTCAGAAAACAGAACTTGCATTAATTTAACACGCAGTATTTTTGATTTTGGCAATGATAAAGCGAGAGCTAATTGAGTTCCTGATTCATGAAAGGAGATTAGGTGGTAAAAAGCAGTGTTTTTTACAGAATAAGTGGAGGTCGTAAAAGCGTGAGAATCGCCTCTGGTGATTCTTCATGGTGGCTATGCTTTTTAGCATAGCCACTTTTAATATTAAAGAGTTTTATGAAACAGGAAAGATTAAATTTGTATCGGATAGATATGAAGTATATTAGAAATTTGCATAATATTGATGATAGAGTTTCTTCGGTATCACCACAAAAGGAAAATTCTCACTTGACGTATTTTAAGAGATTTAATAACTGTTATATCGTCCTACCCTTGTTTACGAACCCTCATACGAACAGTATTGATGTGACCACATTCAAGAATTTTATATTACGTATGTATAATTTAAAGATGACAATGCGACACATATTATAACATGACTTAGAAGCAGTTAGAACAATCGCCGTTGCTTTGGTGTTATTCCTTTCCATTTTTTGTATGCATGAATAAAATGACTACCATCAAAGAAACCTGTTTCCGTGGCAATATATGAAATATCATAGTTAGTGTGCATCAGTAACTCATCCGCTTTATTTAGACGAATGTAAGTAATGTATTCTTTACAGGATTGGCCAAAGTGTTCACGGAATAGCTTCGCAAAATGAGAATAGCTCAGGTTACACATGTTTGCTAATTTCTGAACCTCAAGTGGTTCTGAAGAGTGCAAATCAATATATTCCAAAATGTGATGGAATGACAGAGTGGTGTCCGTATGTTCTTTCTCTTTTACTTCAATTTCTTTGTTAGATGATCTTACAATTGCTATTAAGATACTAAACAAATTTGCTTGAATTTGTAATGTAGACAATTCTGAAGGATTATCTATTTCTGCTACAGTACGATAAATCAATGCAGGAAGTTCAGGGTGTAGTAATTTTATATTCTTTATAAGAATGCAATCATCATTGCATGAAGTCTTCTGAACAAAATAAGCATAGATTCTCCACAAGAATGCTTCAGGTATGTGTACAGTATGAATATCAAATTTAATGACTGCGTGTTCTGCATCATCACTAATAAGCTGTATTTCATGTAGTTGAAGTGGATAAATATAACAAAGATCGTGTTCTTCCAAGATATAGCTACGTTCATTACATATGAGTCGCAGGCGTCCCTTGCGAATGTATAAAATTTCACTGTAATAATGCCAATGCATAGGCGCATAGTTGGATTTTGTAATAAATATGTCATAAGGTTTATCTAACAAATCAATGTATTCAAATAAATTCATATCATTTCTCCATAATAGGTTTTTACAATTATATAACATGTTTTTCATTGCAAGTCAATTACACATTATCTATAATACATGTATCAGATTTGTTTTTGGTTATCTGGAAAATGCATAAATTGAGGGAAGAATATATGGAAAACGTTGATGTTATAGCTTTGGGTGAATTATTAATAGATTTTACCAATAATGGAACTAGTAATCAGGGAAATCCAATATTTGAAGCAAACCCGGGTGGGGCACCGTGTAATGTATTATCAATGCTTGCAAAATTAGGCAAAAAAACGGCATTTATTGGTAAGGTAGGTAGTGATCAATTTGGGAAACTACTCAGACAGACGATAGCGGAGGCTGGTATCTTAAATGATTATCTTTTGGAAGATGAAAATGTTCCGACTACTCTTGCATTTGTTCATACTACGATGGAAGGAGATAGAAACTTCTCTTTTTATAGAAACCCAGGTGCAGATATGATGTTAACTGCAGATGAAATATCAGATGATATGGTTAAGCATGCTAAGGTATTTCATTTTGGTACATTATCCATGACACACGAGAGCGTCAGACAGGCAACGATGGAAGCGGTTAAACTGGCAAAAGATAACCGGATTTTACGGAAAATCAGCTAAGAGAAATGCTTCTTTTTGCCAATGCTGCAGCATGTTTGATAACAATGAAAAAGGGTGCAATTAAGTCAATGCCTAACAGGGAATGCGTAGAGAAATTAATAACTTCCGGAAATGATTATGTATAATACTAAAATAATATAACAAGGAGAACTGGTATGGAACTGGTATGTAACACAAAATTTTGGCTTTTCCCGGCAAGTCATTTCGCACAAAATAAGCGTCTTTATTTTTATATGGACGATAAGCTGGTGTATGATTTGGTATTTCCCCTGGATTATGACAATCCGGAGTATGAATTTCCGTTGAATGTAGAGCGTTTTCAGGGGAAAAAAATTCGAATCGAATGCAACGAAGATATGGAGGTTCAGATAAAAGAATCCAATACAAGAAATGATGTATTTGACGGAAAATATCGTCCGTATGCCCATTTTACTGCAAAGAGAGGCTGGATAAATGACCCAAACGGATTGGTGTATTACAATGGACAGTATCATATGTTTTTCCAGCATAATCCTGTGGACTGCAAATGGGAAAATATGCATTGGGGACATGCAGTAAGCAATGATTTGATTCATTGGGAAGAAAAAGATATTGTGTTTTATCCGGACGAGGATGGAACGGTATTTTCCGGTTCCGCCATTGTTGACTGGAAGAACGTTACAGGATTAAAACAGAACGAAAATGATGTCATTCTGATTTATTATACCTGTGCGGGAAGTACCTCGGAAGCATCAAAGGGGAAACCTTTTACGCAAAATCTGGCATACAGCGTGGATGGTGGATTGACCTTTAAAAAGTATGCCCATAATCCTTTGATTGAGCAAATTGTAGGCGGAAACAGGGACCCAAAAGTAATCTATTATGAACCGGATGATAGTTATATTATGGCATTTTATCTGGATAACCATGAGTATGTACTTTATAAATCTACGGACTTAATTCATTGGAGTAAAATCCAAAGTCTTTATATGGAAGAGGATGCCGAGTGCCCGGATTTCTTTCCATTGGCTGTGGATGGCAATTATGACAACATCAAATGGGTATTTATTGGAGCTTCGGACCGATATTATATCGGAGAATTTAATGGAGAAAGCTATACGAATCTTAGTGCACTCATGCGGCTTAACTATGGAAATAATTCGTATGCAGCACAGTCGTGGTCAGATATGCCGGATGGACGAAGAGTACGAACTGCGTTTTCGACAGTGATTATTCCAGGGGAACCTTATGCAAGCTGCATGAATGTTCCGCAGGAAATGAACTTGCGGATGGTGAATGGTGAGACTAAGCTTTGTGTGCAGCCGGTAAAAGAAATCGAAAGTTTATATACATCACATAGGCAGTTTAATCATGTTGTAATTTCACCAACGGAACCGTTTAAGCATACCGTAGGGTCGAAATGCTGTGATATTACAATAAACGCAAGAGCGTCCCAGTCATTTTTGCTTAAGCTATATGGATTTACCATGCAGTACAATTCGGAAACGGCTATTCTTAAGTGCCTCGATAAAGAAGTAAAAGTTGCAGGTAATAATGGAAATTTATCTATTCGACTGCTTATGGATACGGTCAATACGGAAGTGTTTGCAGATGATGGAAGTGTGTTTCTAGGTATGACATATATACAGGATTATAATCTAAATACCTTATCTGTTACTGCTGAAAATTCTACCGGAGAGATAGATGTTGACGTGAAAGAAATAAAAAGATATTGGGAGTAATGGCTTGTGGTATTTAGGATTGTAATGTGAAATGATTTGCTGGAGAAGAGTTTCGATTTGGTATGCATGCGAAAATTCAGCTTTACAGATTAAATAGCCTTATCCTGATGTGTGGATAGGGCTATTTTTGAGGTTGTGGGCGATCATCTCGCCCCTTTATCTCTGTTTTGGTAAGGTCGGTTGGGAGCCCGTGAAATAATCTCTGTAAATTCAACACTATAAGGGTCTTCTATGATAGAATATTAAAATCATAGGAGGCCTTTTATTATGGCAAACAGAAAAAAGAAGTTTACAAACCAAAACCAATGACTGAGGGAAAAAGAAATCTTATCCAAGGTTTGCCTCAGGAGTATGATATCCAATCTGCTAAAGATATTCAGGATGCTCCTTTTCTTCAATTACTCCACTTTCCAATGCATACGCCAGCACACTGCTATCTAAATACGGTGAATATGTCTTTATATTTTGCAGATAAGTATTAGCCATTTCTTTGAACATGGAAACCCAATCCACTTTTACAGATACATTATTGGGATTCTGTAAATCGATTTAAACATAGATTAGTCTATTTTTTATAAGAAATTATGTTATAATCATTATGGCATAACAATATTATAGTATTAAAAAAGATAGACATGAGCAAAAAAGTGGCAAATATTCAAGCCTTGAGAGGAATGAACGTAAGATGTTAAATATCAAAGCATTAAAAGCACTAAATGGGGACTGTATTATTATTTCTTATGGTGAAAAAGAAAAGCATAATATTTTAATTGATGGAGGACAGGGGAAAATTGGATTCCGACAATTGTGCACCTATGTTGATAATGAAAATAAAACTGGTAATAAGATTGATTTGTTGATTTTGACGCATATTGATTCGGATCATATTGATGGAATTTTGCGGTTATTATCTCAAAAAACATTTGATTTTTCATTGATAGATGAAATATGGTTTGATTTTGGACAAGGCTTGAATGATCTGTTTGGAATAAATGATAGGAGACACCAAGTAACTTTATATGCTAATTCTACTGAAATTAGTTGGAAGCAAGGCACGGATCTGGAGGAAATAATACAGGAAAAAGGAATAAGAAGAAAGATTGTAACAAAACTAGAACGATTTTCTGTGTCAGGAGCTTCTGTAACAATATTATCTCCTTCTAGGGAAGTGTTGAAGAAATTTTGCAGACAGGATAAAGAAGAAAAAAAAGCAACAACCAAAATCGCATATAGGAATGATTATCAAGAGAGTATTGCTAAATTAAATCAAAAGGAATTTGAGAGAAAAATTTCTTTGTCAAATAAAAGTAGTATTGCCTGTTTATTTAAATTTGAGGGATTAAATATATTACTTTTGGGGGATTCAGATCCTGAGGAAATTGTAGAATCATTAGCGAAACTGGGATATTCTAAAAATAACAAATTAAAGGTTGAATTTTGTAAAATTGCGCATCATGCGAGCAGACATAATACAAGCAATGAACTTATTCAAATATTGGATTGCAGCAATTATATAATAAGTACGCAGCAGACAAATGATGGAAGACCAAGTAAAGAATGTTTGAGCAGAATTATATGTAATTCTGGAAAACCGATTAATTTTTATTGTAATTATAAATTAGATTGGAAAAATGTTTTTACGGAGGAAGAATTCTTGAAATATGGCATGAAGTTTTTACTGCTGGACGAACAGGGCATTGATGTGGGAGAAAAATAAAAATGGAAACAGACTTTTATGATAAGGTTGTAGTGAAAATAAAATATAAAGGCAGCGAGGGTTCGGGGATATTAATATCTGACACGAAGAAGAATAATTCATATTTGATTTCTGCCTGGCATTGTTTTTATAAGCATCATGATATTGATTATAGAGAAATAGAGATATATAGGCAGGAAAAAAATGAACTAAAACTGCTGTGTTTAAATTTTCAAGATAAAATAATAATTGAGCAAACTGATATTATTATTTTGGAGTTAGATTATTTGGAGGAAATACCACAATATCAAATAGTATGTCCAAAACTTAGAGATCAAGTAGCATTCGTTGGTTTTCCAAATGGTTTAAAAGACGAAGAGTGTATGACACATAGATATATAAATAGGGGAGAAATCAATGATTTTCCGAATGAATTCATTATTCAAGTAAACAGTGAGAGAGGTTTTGATACATATTCGAACGATGCAAAACAGAATATGTCGGGTTATTCGGGGTGTGGGATTTTTATAGAAAGTGAGAAAATTTCATATTTGTGCGGAATTATTACTGAGTTAGGATCAGAAGAAGGACTTTTTTCGTTTGTAAATGGAATATCAATACTTGGTATTGATAATGAATTATACCAAGTAAAGAATATACATCTTCCAAATGTAAAATGGGATAGCTTTGAAAAGTTTATGGAATCTACGTTAAGCATATTTGATGAACCGCTGGCTAATATTTGCTCAGTTCAAATACCTGAAATAGTAGAAAATGTGACACCTGGTAGTATTTTAGAACATTGTGGAAATAAAATTGTTTGGCCTTATTCCGATAAATCGATTCTGAAACAGGAAGTCTGGGAGGAATGGCTGTTATATTTAGTAATTCGGTGCATAGAGAGTTGCGATAATGTAAGAAATGAAGGATTTTATATAATAAAAAATGAAGAGAAAAATAGAAAAGTTAAAGTGCTTTATGCTACAAATCATATAACACTTCCGGAATTTCTTAAAGATTATCTTGGAAATGCATATCAGGATATTAGCCCTGGACAGATTATGATTATAAAAACTGAGAAAACACCTGCTGCAAAAAGACTTCCAAAACAAAAAATAAAAAATATAGTGTCGGACATAAGTAGTGCAATAGGTAAAGAAAATCATCTTTATATTGACACCGTTGAAAATAGTATAGGTGAAATGTCTGTTATACACATAGATGCATTGGTTGATGAGATGATTAATTTTATAGAACAAGAGGAAAATGAAGAATTAAGAGGGCAAGCATTGGCCAAAAAATTGGGAGAAAGAATAGTAGAGGTTTTATATGGAATTTGATTTGTATGAACAGGGAAAAGAACTGCTGAGGAATGATGATAACATAGAATGGATAGATAAAATCATTTGTTGGGTAAAAAAGGAGTCAGGGTATAATATATACATTTTTCAAGCTATTGTTGAAAATCAAAGAGAAATGGAAAAATACTATGAAACTATCACTGCATCAATTGCAACGGAATTTCAGTCTACTTTAGAAAAGGCAATAGAGAGATGGAACATATATTTGGTATTTGAATGCAAAGAATCAGTAGATTGGAAAATCAGACTAAAAGTGGAGCAGGATAAGTTCGCAGTGCGTAAAGTTGTTTGGGATAATTTGAAAGAGGAGGAGATGAAAGATAAAGAGTATATTAGAAAACGTTTGCTTTGCTTTGAAATTAATGAAAAATCAGAAAAACATGAAAATAAGGATGAATTGATAAAAAGGATAGAGGAGAAAGATTTGGAGTTATACAAAATATTACAAAAAAAAGATTTGACTCTTGACAAAAAAGTTGCATTGTATGTGGGAGACGGTATTAATGAGTAAAAAAATTAAAGAGATAGATATTACAGCCTTTCGGGCTTACAAAGATGTACAGAAATTCGATTTTATACATAAGAACAGTGGAAATATAGCTAATCTAGTGGCAATTTATGCACCAAATGGTTATGGAAAAACATCTTTTTTTGATGCGGTTGAGTGGGCAGTTACCGGTACTATAGAGAGGTTAAACAATGGGAAACCAATTAAAGAAGAAGTGAAGAATGAAGAAGGATATATTCTGAAGAATCGGGACTCGAATGAAGATCATGGTAACGTAACAATTATCAGCGAGCAAAATAAAGTTTTTAGTGTCAATACGAAGAAAAAAAGAGGAAAAATGAAAAGTGATTTCAAACAGGGAGACGTGCTTAAAATTTCTCCTGAATTAGACACTATATATGCTGAAAAAGAATCATTTTGTACAACTAATTTATTGGCACATGATAAAATTACAGGTTTTTTACAGAATTATACCGCAAAGGATAAAACCAGTGAATTACAGGTGATGTGGGATGAAAATAACTATTCAAAAATATTGAATGATATTACTGAATTATATAATGAATTGGAAAAGAAACGAAAACAGTTTGCATTAGAACTTTCAAGCGAAGAAAAAGAATTAAAAAAATATAAATTTGAAAATGAGAAAAGTGATAAAGTTTTTGAATTGATAGAAAATTATAAGATAAAATATGATAATGACTTTATGAATGATAAATATTCTGACATTGAGGGAATGTTATTTTTATTTAATCAGTTACATGAAGAGTCGCAGAAAGAAAGAGAAAAGAAGGAAAAAGAATGTAATGATATCGATATATTAATAAAGGATTATCCGGTATTTGAGGAGAGCCAAAAGAAAAAATGTTTATTACAGGAAAGCAAAGTAGAATTTGACAAGGCAATAGAGACATGGAATAAAATTGAACAAATAAAAAAATTACAAGAAGAAATAACAAGAGAAATAGAGCAGACTAGATATGTGCTAAGTAATCTGAAAGAATTTTATAGTTATATGGATCAATTGAATCAGAACATAACAGAATTAAATATGATAGGGCATAATAAAATTGAATGTCAAAAAGAGAAAATTAGCACTGCTGATAAAATTAAAGAATTAGAGGAAAAATGGAAACATAGTAATTCTGAACTGGAAAGGTTAGACACTAGGGAAGAACAATTAAAGAAAGATTATTACGAGTATAATAGCAACGAAGCTAAGAAGAAAAAATATGAAAGACTAAGTGATAAAGCAAAATATATTTTGGAACAGCGCAACAAGAGAATACAGAAGCTGTCTTTATACATTGAACAAATTGATCAGTTTTTAGCTGGCAAATTAGGAATAGAGATTTTGTGTGACATTTTTACAGAGGAGATTATTGCTGAATATAATTCCATAACAAGGTTTAAAATAGAACGAAAAACGTTAGCCGAGAATAATAATATTCTAGAGAGTAATAAAAAAAATTTAGTTGGATTATTTAATAAAATTCAACAGTTGTCGATTAAAGGAAGGGACATTGTTATTGAGCAAAAGCAGCGAGAGTGTCCATTATGTCATATGGAATATCAGGATTATAATGAATTATTGGACAGAATAAGTGCAACCACAGAAGAAAATATTGAATTGGTAAAAATTGATGAACAAATTCAAAAGAACCAAAAAAGAGAATGGGAAATAGACAAAGAATTAAAGACGTTATGCGAAGATACAGAAAGTCAGATTTTATCTATTAGTAATACATATAAAGCCAAATATATGGAAGAAACCAAAAAAGTAAAAAGATTGGAAACAGAGGCAGAAACATGGGAAAGAAATCTAAATACTGCACAATATGTCTACAAAACGTTAGAAGAAAAGTACAAACAGGAAAAACTTGATATTTCTGATAGCATTCAATTAGAAAATAATGAGGTGAAAATTGAAGAAGAAAGGACAAGAATAAAAAAAGATATAGATAAAGTATCGGATAGTATGAAGGAGGAAAAAAATAAACAAAAAGAATTCGAACAGCAATTTCAAGCCTATGAGTTGAAAATTTTGGAGATTAAAGAGGCTAATAATAGAATTAATGCAGAGAAAATATATATTGAAATAAAAAAGAACCTGGAAAATAAAAAATTTTTTGATTTGAAATATAATTATCTTGAAATGAAATCTATAATTGAGGCTTCCAGTAAGGAATTAGAGCATCGACAAGATAATTTAGATAATGAGTTAACAAGTTATCATTTGGAAGATATGTGTTCAAAAGATGAGTATTTATTAAAATTAAATGAATGCTATAAGGAAATGAACGAACTACAAGTTGAAATTTCAAGTTATCTTCAGAGATGTGAAAAATTGGTGGGTACAACGGATAAAGAGCAATTATTTGCACAAATAAATCAGGTTAAAAAAAATTATTATAACAAATTAGAAAGTATCAGTGAAAAAATTCAAAGTGAAACATCTATTCTTATAGAATTGAATGGATTAAAAGAACAAACAATATGGTTGAATAGAAAACAAAGTTTGGAATTGAAAAAAGCGAACTTGGATTATTTGGATAAACGTATGGAAAAATTAGAGGAAAGCAAGAACTATGTAGAAGATTATATAATGAATAAGACAAATGAATATTTTAATTCTGATATAATTAATCAAATATATAACAAAATTGATCCTCATCCTATGATGAAGCATATCAAATTCATAACGGAAAAAGATAATGATGGATTAAAGACACATATATATACATATGATGAATCTGAAACTGATAAAATGTCGCCAGTTGTATATTTGAGCTCAGCTCAGGTAAATATTTTATCATTATGTATTTTTCTCTCCAAGGTATTGAGTGAAAAAAATACTACCTTTAATACAATTTTTATTGACGATCCTATTCAGCATTTGGATGGAATTAATTTGTTATCATTTATAGATGTATTGAGAACCATTACAACAGATTTTGAAAGACAAATCGTTATTTCAACACACAATGAACAGTTTTATAAACTATTGAAAGTTAAAATGGATGAACGGTATTACCCATCAAAATTTATTGAACTAACAAGTACGGGAAAGATTAAATGGTAAGTGCAAAATAATTCAACGGATTGCATAATTTCAAAAAAAGATTAAGAAAATCTGCGTTTTCCAATTGCTGCATCAAAAAAGCTTTTGCGGGTAAAATGTTTCGGAAATTTTGAAGTGTTCTGTGAGGGAGTGCCTGCAGCCTTTGGACGGACAAAAGCAAAAGAAGTTTTTGCCTATCTGGTGGATCGGCACGGTGCCGGAATCAATACCTGGGAGCTTTGTGCAATGCCGGGGAAGTATTTATCAACAGCCGAAACCTGTTTGCCATAGATCCGGATAAGCTCGACTGCGATTATTATCGGTATTTAGAGCATGATCCGGAAGCTATAAAGGCTTATCACGGAGAATATATGAAACAACACAGCTGGGCGGAGAAAAGATTAGAGGGATTCCTTTAAAGTCTGAATCTGCGCCATGGAAAGCCCGGTGATTTCCGAAATTTCTGCATCGGAGTATTTTGTGGAAGCAAGCATCCGCCGGGCTGTGTTCTCAATACCTTGAGCAACACCCTGTTCAATCCCCTGCTCGATCCCTTGTTCAACACCGCGCTGAATACCAGCCTCAAGTCCCTCGCGGTATTTTTCATCATAAGCCATCTGCAGCGTCATATAATCAAGCCTCCATTTCTCATTGCGTTTGGCGGATTCCACAGCTTCGGAGAGATCCTGCGTGAAAGCATCCTCCGGTTGCCTGCCGTCAATAAAGTTAAGCAGCCGTTTCAATTCCGGCCGTACATCATCAAAGATTCCCTTTGTATTTAAAATAATTTTCTGTGTGCCATCGTTAAGCAGCAGATCAGGATCTTCTACGCAGCGGTTTGTAAAAGTATAGATATGTCTGCCAAGCTGAAACGGATCAAATGTGCAGACGAAAATCACAAAGCTCTGTTTTAACTGCATATAGTCCATGCCTTTGTCAAGCTGGTACATAAAATCATCACTGATGGTAAGGTCTTCGAACTTTTTGCTGATATACATGTTTCTTCTCCTTTGTAGTGATGGAGAGGAAAATGTGTATGATCCAGCGGCTGTTCCTTTATTCGAATTGTAACATGCAAGCCCCCAGCTTTCAATATCCGAAATAAAAAACAGCAGTACATTTTCGGATGCGGAAATGCTTCTTCCGATTGTCCTGCAGATACCAAGAATATCAGCGCAGAGGGGATCTCCTATACCAAGGTGGCACCGACAACCGAAAAAGAGGGAAGTATTTCAGGAGTAGTAAGACTGACCGTCAATGGAGTATCCGAGGAAGTGCCATTCTCTTACACCATCGCAAAATTATCGAAACAGGACAGCACAGGAAACAGCACAAAAGAGTCATTTCCATATATCATTGCCACTGCTTCTTCTGCAAAGTTTGGAAACCCGGATTGTTTTTTATATAGAAGCGATTCCTGCATTGAAAACACACCCAAAATATGCTAAAATTTAAGGGAAAACTGCGAAATAACAAGGGCACAAAGCCTTTTGATACAGGAGGAAAGTATACAATGGAAAGTTATAAGAGTGAGTTTATTGATTTCCTGCCTGTCCATTTTTTATAGACCTCGTGAATGCCCTCAAATGCTTGATTTTACAGGCTTTGAGGGCATTTTTAATTTGAAAGGAAACTATCGTAAAATGGTGTGATTTGATGAAAAAAGTGTGTAGTAAAGTGTGTAGTAATTCGTAGGAAGGATACGTCAAATATCACGAGTGGCAGTGAAAGCTTACCAAGGAAAATATAACAACTTTTGTGAAGAAGATAGTGATATACACAGATAACAGTGTGGAGATTGTATGGAATTTTAAAGAGATATGATTGTGAAAGAGGTTATTAAAATTTCACAAATTAATTAGTAGGCAGGAGGTGTTTTTTCGTGTATACTATAACCAGAGGTCAGAAATACAGGAAGAACACCGAAGAGATTTGGAGGTGATAAGAATGCTGACAAAGCAACAAAAACACGAGCAGGATATGCAGAGAATAAGAAAATTTCGCCTGTTTGATGACGATTTTTTGAAGAAATGCTTTGAAGATCATGATGAATGTGCGGAGCTTGTTCTGCGTATTATAATGAATAAAGAGGACCTTAAGGTTCTTCATTCTAAAACGGAATATGTCATCCAGAATTTGCAGGGGCGTTCCGTTAGGCTGGATGTAAAGGCTACGGATTCTGAGAATAAGGAATACGATATAGAGGTGCAGCGAGCGGATAAGGGAGCAGGACGAAAGCGTGCAAGACACAACAGCAGTATGTTGGATGCCAATGCACTTGCACCACAGGAAGATGTCAATTTTCTTCCGGAAACATATGTGATATTTATTACGGAGCATGATGTGATAGGAAAAGGAGAGCCGATATACAGAGTAGAGAGAAAAATTCTGGAAACCGATGAATTTTTTGATGACGGTTCCCATATCCTGTATGTGAATGGAGCATATCGAGGAGATTCGGATATCGGGAAGCTGATGCATGATTTTTCCTGTACCGATGCGGATGATATGTTTTATGGAAAACTGGCAGACAGAGTCAGATACTTCAAGGAAGATGCGAAAGGAGTTGAGAGTATGTGCAAAGCAATTGAAGAAATGAGAAATCAGGAGCGTGAAGAAGTAACACGTGAGTTCATTGTTCGTATGATTCGTGATGGCGAAACATCCGTTGAGAAAATGGCACGTTATTCCGGCTTGTCTTTGGATGAAGTGAAAGAAATCGTAAAGCAGGAAGCAGTTCTTGCCTGATTATAAGATGTGCGTATGGAGCAGAGAAATCTGCTCCATATTTGTTGTAAAGGAAGAAAAATAATTCTATTAATTAAAATCTATTATATCTTAGGTTATAGAAAAATGACATCAAAAATTTTCTAAAGAAAATGTTGCCAACTACTTGACACAAGAGGGTCGAAGAAAGCCATATACAGAGTCTTATATATGTTATTAGAGGAAAACAGGTAATGCTCGATAGTGATTTGGCAATTTTGTATCAAGTTGAAACAAAAACTTTTAATCAGGCTGTAAAAAGAAATATTGAAAGATTTCCTGAGAATTTCAGGTTTCAACTAAAAAAGGAAGAGTACGACTCTTTGAGGTCACAATTTGTGACCTCAAAAGAAGGGAGAGGTGGAAGAAGATATCTGCCATATGTTTTTACAGAACAAGGTATTGCAATGCTTTCTGCGGTGCTGAGGAGTGATATTGCAATACAAGTCAGTATCAGGATAATGGAAACATTTGTTGAAATGCGTAAATATATGGCAAACACGTCACTTTTGTATGATCGCATGAATGCAATAGAAGAAAGACAGATAACTTATCAAAATGAAACAAATTTGCAGCAAAGACATAAAAGAACTATATTCCATGTGAAGATGGAGTTCTTTTATGTCCGGGGGTCTCGGGGGCGAAGCCCATGAGCAGGTAGCACCGATGGTAAAGACAAAGAGGCGGAAATAAAATCAGGGTACCGGAGGGGACCCTGATTTTATTTTTGACGAGTTGGCAAGCCAGCGGTACTACCTGCCTATATCATCCCCACCACATCGGAAAGGGAATAGAAGATTTCAGTAAGTAGTAGAGATGTGGGAAAAGCAGTCCGAAGCGGTAAGCGAAGGGCTGCTTTTGTCTGTCTGACGGAGTCTTTTTCCGGCGGGCAGACCTGTGGGGATGATGTGCCCTGCTGACGAAGCATCGCTTACACCAAGGCTACGAAGAATTACCCAGACGGATGCAGATGATAGCAATTCTTATGGATTCTGTAGCTGTAGCAGATACAGTCCAAGCTATATCTGCAACCAAGTGGCTACAAAGCAGAGCAACAGTAGTGCCACAACACGGTTATGACACTGCAATTTACCGGGGCAGACCACAATTTCTATTAATATCTAGCTGAAATCTGGTGAAACAGTAGCCAAAACACAATAACTGAATACAAAAATACCAAAAAGCGAAGCCATGAAACAAATGGAAGAAAAGGCAGCAATGCCAATTCAACCAATGAGTTTTGTGGCTTTTTTATTACAGATAAAACAAGGAGGGCACTATGGGGAAACGAACAAGAGACGAGGTAATCTACTCCCGTGTGGATTACCGTGTAAAGCAGGAATTTGAATTGCAGATGAAGGAAAGCGGAAATAAGACTTCCGCTGATTTCATCGACTATCTGCTCCGTGTAAACAAGGGCAGGCAGATTGACGGAACAACATTAAAGCAGTTTATGGAAGTTATGAATGAGGTCTGCTACGAACTGAAAAAGCAGGGTATCAATATCAACCAGTTAGCAAGGAATATCAATGCCTATCCGGATTTGATCTCGATGACAGCATTTGAACCGTTCCAAAGAGTGTTCCGGCAGTTGGAAGACTCGGTATTAAAGCTATATGAAAAGGTGGTGAGTTAGATGGCAGTATATGGAAATGTCAATGTAAAATATGCTCCATGCAAGTCTGTGGCACAGCTTCACAGTGCCGCAGATTATATTCTGGGGAAAAAGAAGGAACAGCTAAGTTCCGGTGTTATCAAGACAAAGTCGGAGTTATATAATGCCTTTGGCTGCAATCGGGATAACTTTGCAAACAGTGTCCTTATGACAAGGAAAATGCATCAGAAGAAGTACAGCCGGTTCTTCCCAAGGGACATTCTTGCACAGAAGCTGTCCATATCCTTTCATCCGGAGGACAATGATAAACTGACTTATGAAGATGCTTACAAGATAGCGGAGGACTTCGCTCATAAGTTCTTCTGGAAAAAGGGTTTTGAGGTATTGTTTGCAGTGCATGTGGATACGGAGCACGTTCATGTTCATTTTTTGGTAAATAACTGTAACCAGAAGGACGGCTCGTCTTTTCGTACATAGATGGAATTGACCATGCATCCTCATCGTACCATATAAAAGTCATCCGTTAGCATAGGTGCAATATCGGTAATCAACATAGAACAGTTTATGACCTTATCAATACAGTGTATACAGAATGGAGGAAACAGAATGGATATGGAAGCAGGAAAAAACTTACCAATGAGGAGGTCATAAGAGAACTTCTCGAATTATTAAGGAAGAATGCCATGAAAGAGCAGGCAAATGATGTATTTGAGATGCATTTGAGGCTAGAGATGTGGATGAGGTGAAGCAGGAAGCGGCACATAAGGAAGTATCGAAGGTAAGAGAAGATAAAGCCAGATGGTAGTGAGGACGTGGGAGAAATTCTGCGTCCTTTTTTTACCGATTTGTTGCAATACAGAACATTAATTTGATGTACAAGGGATGATTATTGGACAGTATAAAGTGCTATAAATAAAGCATAAGGAACAGATGCATGATAAATGAGTTAAATAGAACATTTACGGAGGTGGCAGTTATGCATATATTGGCGTTTATTTTAATATTTGTTGTTGGTTCAATCATTGCCGCTTGTGATGGGGATTATTCAGGAATAGCTGCAATCGGTAAATTTGTAGGATTTTTTGTATTGCTATTCGCAGTATTATGGTTATTTACCCAGCCTGTTTTATTAATAATTGCTATTATAGTACTGGTTTTAATTGTGATATGCTGCTCTGCAAAGTAGCAAATACAGATAAAATATAATAGTGTACCGACATTAGGACTTGCAGGAATGAAGGAACTTCTCTTATATGGTTATTTATGGTATCATATAAGAGAAGTTTTTAGTTTTATCGGGGAGTTTGGAGGTGCTATATGCCTAAATCATCAAATCAGAAATTGAAACTGATATATCTTATGAAAATTCTTCTGGAGCGGACTGATGAAACGCACAGTATTACTATGCCGGAGATTATAGATGCACTCGCTGCGTATGATATAAGTGCGGAGCGCAAAAGCTTATATAATGACATTGAAAATTTAAGAGTGTATGGTCTGGATGTTATAGGAACGCAGGAAGACAGGACATATTCCTATCATATAGGTAACAGACAGTTTGAACTTGCAGAATTAAAATTATTGGTTGATTCTGTGCAGTCTGCAAAATTTATCACAGCCAAGAAGTCAAATGAGCTTATAAAAAAGATAGAAGGATTGGCAAGTAAATATGAAGCATCGCAGTTACACAGACAAGTATTTGTGGCTGGTCGTGTAAAGACGATGAATGAGAGCATTTATTACAATGTTGACAGGATACATACGGCAATAGCAGAAAATTCGAGGATAACATTCCAGTATTTTCAGTGGAATGTTGACAAGAAGATGGAACTGCGTCATGATGGAGCACTTTACGAGGTTAGTCCATGGTCATTATCCTGGGATGATGAAAATTATTACTTAATTGCGTATGACAGTAATGAGGGAATAATTAAACATTTTCGTGTAGATAAAATGCTTTATATCAAGTCAAATGGTAAGGGAAGAGAAGGAAGGCAGGCATTTAAATCATTTGATATGGCTGCATATGCCAGCAAAATGTTTGGCATGTATGGAGGCAAAGAAGAGTGGGTGCGCATTGAGTGCGACAATTCTTTTGCTGGTGTAATGATAGACCGCTTTGGTAAAGATGTATCAATGATCAGATTGGATGATAAACGCTTCATAGTCAATGTAGAGGTTGCAGTCAGCAGTCAGTTTCTGGCATGGATCATAGGTCTTGGAGAGGGGGTAACACTTGCAGGACCGCAAAATGTGGTTGAAATGATGAATGCTGAAATTGACAGATTGATAAAACAATACAAAAAGTAAGAACAAAAATTCGATATGCAAGGTGTGTTTATGGGACACCTTAGTTTTTATAATAAGAATCAGATAAGCCTAAAATGAAAAATTAAACCTGTACTTTGACAACTGAAAATGGCTATAAAAGGT